>Ga0129336_10000074_pt1 | contig 43285 bp, 43 predicted proteins | sample CPB6_02_DNA_FD_96878 | JGI IMG/M metagenome (GOLD analysis project Ga0129336, IMG submission 96878) | Freshwater to marine salinity gradient microbial communities from Chesapeake Bay, USA - CPBay_Sum_0.6_0.2_DNA | ecosystem: Environmental > Aquatic > Marine > Coastal | place: USA: Chesapeake...
TCAAGAGACGGCGCGCGTCGTCGATCGTGAAGGTTGGTTGTACACGGGAGATGCGGGCTTCGTTGATGAAGACGGCTTCTTGTATCTGACCGATCGCATCAAGGACATGATCATCTCTGGCGGTGAAAACATTTACCCGGCCGAAGTGGAGAATGTGATTTGTTCGATGCCGGGGGTGCGCGAAGCCGCGGTCGTCGGGGTTCCCGATGAAAAATGGGGAGAACGCGTCTTGGCGTTCGTCGTGCCGCATTCGGGCGTCGCCATCGAACCCGCTGAAGTCATCACTTACACGCGTGATCGATTGGCTCATTACAAGTGTCCGCGAGAAGTAGTCGTTCGCGAAGAACCCTTGCCGCTCAACCCCACGGGAAAGATTCTTCGGCGGGTGCTTCGTGAGCCGTACTGGAAAGACTCCATTTTCAAGATCTGACGGAAGTCGAAATCAGGTGGGGGAGAAGAGCTGAGTCGGATCCGTACGGGGATTACTTCTTTTGTAGCAATCGCTTGCTAGGGGTACAGTCGTTTTGTCAGAGGGGGTAAGAGCGATGAAGTGGGGAATTGTTTTGACCGTGGACGGCGTGCCCGGTCGAGCCGATGAATTCATCGCCGAATCTGCTCGCTACATGGAAGAGCTCGGCTTCGCCAGTTTCTGGGCTCCCGACCACGCCATGTTCTTCGATCGCATCGATTCTCGCTATCCACACAGTGAAGACGGCAAATTTGGTTGGCTCGAGGACCAAGGTTTGATGGAGCCGATCATGGTGTGTCAACTGGCGGCAGCTGCGACCAAAGAGATTCGGGTGGGCACCTCGGTCGAGGTAATCACGTTGCGTAATCCCGTCGTCCGTTCCAAGCATGTGGCCACCGTCGACCATTTCAGTGGAGGAAGATTCGACTACGGCGTGGGAATCGGTTGGATGAAAGAGGAGTACGACGCTTGCGGTGTGCCGTGGGAGCGTCGTGGTGATCGCGGCGACGAGTACATCAAGGTGATGAAGGCTCTGTGGACCCAGGATCGGGCTTCTTTTCATGGAGATTTTTTCAACTTCGATGACGTCGTGGCTTTTCCAAAACCCGTGCAGAAGCCTCATCCGCCGATCCTCGTTGGCGGAGTAACGCCTGCTGCAATACGTCGCGCCGCGCGCCATGGCGATGGCTGGTATGGCTGGAAGATGACCTTGGAAGAAATCGACGATGCGCTCGCGTTGTTGCGTCAGGAACTGGATCAAGCAGGCCGGAGTTTGGACGACGGGTTCCGACTCGTCAATGGGATTCCTCATCATGGTGATCCCGTCGAGCTGGTGGAATACCTCCGCGGAATCGAAGCACGAGGGATCACGGAATTCAACTTTGGTCTCGCGCTCTCACGACGCTCATGGCGTGAGCAGATTGAAAAGTACGCGAGAGTCTTGATCGGCTGAGAGGGGACCACTGTGACTGAGACGCTTGGTTCGATTCTGCGAAATGCGTGTGAGCGATATGGTGATCGCACTGCACTGGTAGGTCGAGACGGCTCGCGCACATACCGCGAACTTCTTGAGCGGGGCTCTCGATTGGCGAACGCGCTTGCTGGTCTGGGTCTCAAACCAGGTGACCATGTCGCCGCACTGCTTGAGGACACCGTGACCGCCTTCGAAACCTACATCGGGTGCGCTCTCGGCGGATTTCCGATCGTTCATGTGAACGATCGCCTGGTTTCCCGTGAAGTCGACTACATCCTCGACAACTCTGACGCTCGAGCTCTTGTGCATACAGACGGCCGAACGCCGATCGTGGATGGACTCGAAACGAAGGATTCCTTGGCGCACGTCGTCACGATTGGAACGAATTGCGCTCAGGGTGCTCACGCCTACGAAGATCTTCTCGCGAAGGCGTCGGGACATGTGCCGATCGTCGAGCGAAGGCCAGAGGATTTGGCAATTCTTGGTTATACGTCGGGCACGACAGGCTTTCCCAAAGGCGCGATGGTCAGCAATCGCGCCGTAGTCGGGTGCATCAAGCTGATCCCTTTTGCATACCGGCTTCCGATGTACGGGCGCTGTGCCTTCACTGGAACGCTCTCGTTCGTGAGTGGCATTTGGGGAGTGATTCTGCCGCACCTCTATCTTGGTGGCACGGTCAATTTCTTGTTTCCCTACACGATCGAATCGTGGGTAAACCACATGATCGAAAATCGCTCGACGTTCACCTACGCGCCGACGCCGCTCGTGATGGGTTTTGTCCAGGAGGCAACCAAGAGGCCCGAGGTGCTCGATCATTTGCAGACGGTCTTGCACTCTGCTTCGGCAATCTCACCGGCACAGTCGAAGGCGCTGACTGACCTGATTGGAGACCGGTACGTAGAAGTGTGGGGAATGACCGAAACCGTCGGCCCGCTCACTGGTACGACGCGCGCAGATTGGCGAGGCGGGCACCTCGCAGACGACATCTATGCAACGGTTGGTCGGCCGTTGGCTACTGCGAGTGTCAGGGTGGTCGATCGCAACGGCAATGATCTGCCCACGGGCGAGACGGGCGAGCTCGTGACTCGCTGCGACACCATGTTTTCTGGCTACTACAAGAACCCGGAGAAGACTGCCGAGGTTCTCCGGGATGGTGAGTACTTCACGGGAGACCTTGGTCGGTTGGATACCGGCGGATATGTCTACGTCACTGACAGGGCAAAGGACATGATCATTTCGGGCGGAATGAACATCTATCCCGCCGAAGTCGAAAATGCACTGCTTCAGGTGGACGGCGTCTCTGAAGTTGCCGTGGTGGGAACGGCTGACGAAAGATGGGGGGAAACGGTCGTTGCCGTCGTCGTGCGGAAGGATGAGACGCTCACCGAAGCAGCGGTGATCGATGGCGCCAAGAGTCTGTTGGCGTCATACAAGAAGCCGACACGTGTGATGTTCGTCGAAGCATTGCCGCGAAACGCAGGTATGAAAGTTCAAAAACACATCCTTCGAGAACAGTTGGGTCTGTAATGGCGGCTGATCCTCTAGCAACTGAGTTCATCGCGGCGCTCGACGCAAACGACGCCGACTGGATGGCCAAGTTGATCGATCCACGGGGCTCGTGGTGGGTCGACTCGGGTCTCGACCGGTCGTGCGGCGTGCGCGGATATGACCCGGGAACGAATCGTGCGTGGCCAGTGCACGGGACGATGAACCTTGGTGAGAAGGTCGAGTTGTTGCGCGGAATTCGAACTCGCTTTCCCGCGGGGGTCCGACAAATCGAATGGAACTCCTTCGGGATAGGGCAATACACCTTGATCGAAGTTGATGGAGATGGCGTAACTTCAGGTGGTCGCCACTACCGGAATCGCTACGCATTTGTGATCGAGATTTCTGGAGGAAAGGTTCTCCATGTTCGTGAGTACCTCGATACGCACCATGCGGTGAACACTTTCGAGGGGCGAAACGTGGATCGCCGTGGAGTTGCCCCAGATCTCGAGAACGATGTCATCGAGCAAATTGGGCAGGGAACTGACGTTGCCTTGGCCTTCGCTGCGGCAATCGATCGTGCCGACACCGAAGCGATGAGGGCAATTTCTACGCCTGACTCAGTGTGGTGGGGCGATGCTGGACATGATCGTGCGCGCGGGGACCGCTCAGCGCCTATCGAGAGTGATCCGCGGAAGTTCCTCGTCGGTAATGCGCATGTGCATGACCGTGCTGCCGTTCTTCCACAGTTGCGCAGTTCATTTTCGGACGGTTGGTCGCTCAGACCATGGAGAGTTTTCGGTGACGGTTCATCCGTTGCGCTCGAAGCCGAAAGTCATGGGATCAGGGTGCGTAAGGACGGAACGACCAAGTCGTACCAAAACCGTTATTGCTTCGTGCTTGAACTCAGCGGAGACAAGGTCGCAAGAGTGCGTGAGTACTGTGACACCTTGCACGCATTCGATGTTTTTGGAATCGCCCCTTAGGGGTGACGGTTCCAGTGCATCACCTCGCTCGTGGCCTTACGGTTCACGGGTCCGAACTTGACGCTCGGATGTCCTACGGGGATCGTGATGTCGATCTTCACTCCCTGGGGGATGTTCAGCAAGGTATTGAAGTGCTCTTCGGCGTGGATATGAAACGTGGTGTAGGCCGCTCCGAGGTTTGCCGCCCGCGCGGCAATCAAGATGTTTTGCGCCGCAGCATGTACGGCGCTCAACACGGCTTCGCGAGAATCGAATCCGGGCCCGAAATCACGTTCCTCACTGCAGACAAAGATGAGCGCGGGCGAGGCGCCGAAGTTTCGCAGCAGATGAGCCCCGGATTTGTAGACCTTCGCCCGCACGGGGTCTTCGATGCGAGAAATAATCTTGTCCAATTCGGCGACTCGAGGGACGAGATACTCGCCAAGCTCAGCGATGATTGTCGGCTCGTCCACCACGATGAATCGCCAGGGCTGAGTATTTCTGGGGTTTGATGCGTATGTGCCGGCGCGCACCAGTGACTCAAGTAGATCTCGTTCCACTGGTCGCGATTCGTAGTGTCGGATTGACCGGGTTGACGAGAGAATTTCCATGGTCGACTCGAATTGGTTCACAAGAAAGTCCTTTCGAATGGTTGGAACGGGCTGGGAAGTCCTTCGGGAATGGCAAATCCTTTCGAGCCGGCAGCCCGAACAACGTGTTCGGCAATTTTCCAACCCTTTTTGGTGTGGCTTAAGACGTTTGAGTAGCGGCCCCATACCTCTGCTTGGGTTCCATCCATCAATTCGTGCCATGCATAGATGGTGGAGCGAGTCCGAATTGTTGTCGAAGTTGAATCAAGGAGAACGATGTTGCTCAAGTGGTGGCTGGTTGCTCGGTAATTTCCGAGTCGTGCCCTCAGCAGTCCAACGATGTTTTCGCGACCCGAGAACACCCGACCAAATCCATAATCCATCACTGCATCGTCAGTGAACAACTGGCCGAATTCATCGAGGGAGGCCCGATCGACACAGTCGCAGTACCCATACAGAAGGTGCTCCCACGGCTCCATTTCTATGCTCCTTTCGACTTGTCGAGATCGTGAAAAGCCTGGACGATCCCGCGCATCCTTTCCGGATCATCGATGGGCCAGCCAAAGTAGGACGACACGCGGTCGAATCGAGTACCAAATCTCTCGCCGACAAGCCCGGGCATCTCTTCTGGCTTGCCAGATACAACGAGTTGATCGAGGATGTCATCGCTAATTTGGGTGGCCATCTCGTCCCACTTTCCTTCTTTGGACATGGTGTGCAACTTGTCCTGTAACTCCCCCTTGCCGATGGCTTCTAGCACTCCTCGGTAAGCGGGTGTTGACGCATAGAACGCAAGTTGGTTGCGCGAGGCATCACGTTGTTTTTCGATTGTCTCATCGTCGTCTCCGATTGCCATGAAGAGGGGGAGCGAGACTTCGAAGTCGGTGCGCTTCTTTCCCGCTTCTGCAAGGCCGCGTTCGAGCGCCGGAATGGTGACTTGATCGAGATAAGTGGGGTTGGTCATCCCGTGCAGAATCACACCGTCGCACAGACGTCCAGCGAGAGCCGTCATGGTTTCCCCGACTGCTGCGATCGCAATGGGAATTGCGTGGTTGTGGTGCGGCGGCGTGAATACCGGGGTCATCAGGGTGTGTCGATAGTGCTCGCCCTCGTATCTGAGGCGGTCACCCGTGCGCCACGCGTGGAAGATCGCTCGGAGCGCCTTGATGTAGTCCTCCATTCGATTCCCTGGACTGCTCCATGGCATGGAGAATCGCTTGGTGATGTGGGCTTGAATTTGAGATCCAAGTCCGAGGGTGAATCTCCCGTTGCTTGCGCTTGCGATGTCCCACGCGCAATAGGCGGTACTCATCGGGTTGCGCGCGAAGGCAACCGCGATCGCAGTTCCAATGTCCACTCTCTCCGTGGTGAGGGCAATTGCCATCGATTGGAGGAACGCATCGGTCACGCTTTCCGTGGCCCAAACGCCGTCGAAACCATTGATCTCTGCTCGCTGCGCGTCTTCGAGAGCTCTCCTGGAGGTATGTCCGATCAGGCTGACGTCAAGTTTCACGAAGCTGCACCCGGACTGAACTTGACGAGAGCACTTCGTTGGGCCGAGGCAACGAGCACACCGTTTTGGTTTCTGCCACGGTGCTCCAAGGTCACGATTCCCTGGCCTGGCCGAGACTTGGAGGGGCGTTTGTCGATGACTTCGGTCTCGGAGTACAGAGTGTCTCCAATGAAGACGGGTGCAGGAAACAAAATTTGACCAAATCCCAGGTTGGCAATGGTCGTTCCCTCAGTGGTGTCACTGACGCTCACCCCACAGATGATTGCCAGCGTCATCAAGCTGTTCACCAGGCGTTGACCGAACTCGCTTTTGGCCGCTACTTCGGCATCGAGGTGAAGACTCTGCGAGTTCATGGTCAAAGTAGTGAACAACACGTTGTCTGCTTCGGTAATTGTTCGGCCTGGTTTGTGACGGAAGATGTCTCCGATTTCCATTTCGTCATAAAAGCGTCCGCGACGTTCATACACGGTCATTTCTTGTTTCCCCCTTGTTGAGCAGTTCTAGCGTCATTTAATTGTTCCCTGAAATTGGGATGACTTATAGCAATCAGGGCTGTTGCTCTTTCGGTCATCGTCTTGCCTCGAAGGTCGGCTACTCCATATTCGGTGACCACGAGATCGGCAAGGCTGCGTGGGATCGATGTCGCACTGCCGGGACTGAGCGTTGGAACGATGCTTGATGTCGATCCACCTTTTGCAGTCGAAGCCAACACCGTTATTCTCCTGCCGCTGCTCGACTGATACGCGGATTCAACGAAGTCGACGCTTCCTCCGACCCCACTCATCACCTTGGAACCCACTGACTCCGAATTGATTTGTCCGGACAGGTCGATTTCAATGGCCGAGTTGATCGAGTGGAGAGACTCAAACGCCGAAAGTTTGTTGACGCCCTGGCCTTCGAGTGAACTGACGACTCGAACAAGAGAGTTCTCGTGAGCGAAGTCCATGATCGTGGGGCCACCCATGAGCTCGACAGCGGTAATCGCTGCACCCACTCCGGTTGCCAGTTTCCCTCTCTCGGCAATCTTGGTCATCGAGTCGGTACCCATGCCGACGAATCGCAATTCTCCGACGTCTGAGTCGGCAAGTATTTCCACGATCGACTCCGGAATTGCACCGATGCCGACTTGGATCGTGGCGCCATTTGGGATCAATTGGACAACAGTCTCCGCAATCGAGTGTGCCTCCGGAGAAGGAACGGCGGACTCATATCGAGGCATAGGTGATGTTGATTCGACGGCGAGCGTGATCAAGTCTTTGGGAAATCGGTTGCCATGGGTGTGTGGCAACTGCTCGTCGATTTCAGCAATGACTCGTTTGCAGCGTTGCACGGCCTCGATGGGGTAACTGCCGCAAGGTCCGAGACTCACGTTTCCCTGGTTGTCTGGCGGAGAGACTCGCACGAAAGCCGTATCTATCCTCCAGCGGTCGATATGTGAGGGAACCTCGCTCGCCCTGGTCGGCAGGTAATCGACTACTCCCGATTGCACCAAGTCGCGTATCTCGGGCATGACGTGCCAGGAAACGTGGCGCACGCGCCCTTCCTTCAGAGCGTCCAGGAAGGGGTAGGACATTTGCAGCCCTGAGTAGATGGTGTACGTGTCGCGTTGGCTCGCCGCATCGTTCAGCGCGGAGAGAAGAGTCGTCGGACTTCCGCATCCCGGTGAAGCAATGATGCGCGCCCCGGGCTCCAGTGTTCGGACGGCTGCGGCGACATCGACGAGCTGAAGTGATCCGACTTGTTTCGTCACACTGCTCACCGTAGCAAGCAAGTGCTAGGTTCTCGAACGTCCAACACCGTGGGGTGAAAAGAGGAAAGAGTTATGGACCAATTGGGTTTCGACGGAAAGGTCGTAGTGATCACCGGCGCAGGGCGCGGGCTCGGACGATCACATGCCTTGCAGTTCGCGCAGCGTGGCGCACTTGTTGTCGTAAACGATGTCGGAGCAGGGCTCCATGGCGAGACGACAACTGAGTCGCCAGCCGACGAACTGGTGAAATCAATCAACCAGCAGGGCGGTACGGCGATCGCTGATTTCAGTGACATCTCGCAGCCCCAGTCGGCAGCTGCATTGGTTGATCGCACAGTAAAAGAGTTCGGACGGATCGATGTGGTCGTCAACAACGCGGGAATACTTTTGGACAAATCCTTCCCCAAGATGACGAATGAAGATGTCGAACGTGTAATGCGTGTCCATTTTTTTGGCAGCTTCTATGTGACGCAAGCAGCGTGGCCGCACATGAAGGAACAAGGTGGCGGACGAGTAGTGATGACGACATCGGTCGCCGGCTATCTCGGAAACTTTGGTCAAGCGAATTACGGCTCGGCGAAAGCCGCGTTGATCGGGTTGACGAGGACGCTTGCAATCGAAGGCGCTCGAGCCGGAATCAAGGTGAACGCGATTGCTCCTGGAGCGCTCACCAGAATGACCGAGAACCTGATCGGCGACTTGGCGTCACGAATGGATCCAGGATTCGTTACTCCGGTGGTCGTGTACCTCTCGCACGATTCGTGTCCGGTGACGGGCGAGGTCTTGATCGTCGGAGGCGGACGCGTTGCTCGGTTGTTGGTCGAACAAAATCGGGGTGCCTTCTTTGCTGAAACGATGTCGGCCGAGCAGGTTGCCGAGGCCTGGGGGACGATTACCGATCCGACCCAGCCCCTCCTGATTGCCGACGTAGCGGCAGAGATGGGCATGATCGTGGAGATGAACAAGCAGGGTTCGTAAACGCCGAGGAAATACTGGTGGGGAAGGGCGACCGATTTTTTGGTCGGGCTTGCGCTTCGCGTTCTCGTTTTCTAGGATACCAAGCAAGTGTTAGGTCAATGAAAAGCAAGCGGGGGAGCTCATGAAATTTACCTACTTCCATCTGATGCCATTTGACGGGTTGCCCGATGACTTCACCACGAATCATCGCAGCGTGTGGGTGGACATCCCGCCTTCTCTCCAAGATGTTCCGCGTATTCACCGCTTGTACAACGAGTACCTCGACGAACTCGAATATGCGGCAACAAAGGGATTCGATGCAATCGGTGTAAACGAGCACCATAACTCTGGCTACGGACTCATGTGCAGTCCGAACATGATGGGTGCCGCTCTTGCGAGGCGTATCACCGACACAGATGCCAAGTTGTTGGTCTTGGGCGACGCGGTTTGTTTGTACAACCCCCCGATCCGCGTTGCCGAAGAGTTGGCGATGCTTGACGTGATCAGCGGCGGTCGTTTGATCACCGGATTCCCCCTGGGGAGTAGTTCGGATGCGAACTTTGCATACGGCGTCAAACCGGCAACCATGCGTGAACAGCATCGTGAAGGGATTGAACTCGTTTTGCGAGCTTGGACAGAACCCGAGGTGTTTTCATTCAATGGTCGGTTCACCAAGTTGCGATATGTCAATCCATGGCCAAAGCCATTGCAGAACCCGCATCCTCCAATCTGGACTCCAGGAAGTGGTTCGTTGGAGACGATGGATTTTGCAATCGAAATGAACTCGCCGTTCTTCTTGCTCTCCTATTTCGGTGCAAAGTTTGCGACGGACAACTTCCGCAAGTATTGGGATCGCGTAGAAAAGGCAGGAATGGACCAGAACCCGTATCGCACGGGAATGGTTCAAGTGGTGATGGTCGGCGACACCGATGCTGAAGCCAAGAGGCTCTATGAAGAGCACGCCAAATATTTCTTCCAGCGCTGCACTCACATCTATCCCGCTTACACCGAGGCCCCCGGTTACAAATCAGTGGAGTCCTTGAAGGAAGTTCTGCCCAAGCCGGGAGCGGCGAGTGCAAGTCGTGCCGATTCCTTTGCGGCTGCCCAGAAGTACTCGTGGGATCAGATGGTCGACATGGGAATCATCATCGGTGGAAGCCCGGACACCGTGCGTGAGCGCCTTGAAGCGGCTGGCCGTGAGAACAGCATCGGCAACTGGGTGTTGTTGATGCAGTTGGGTTCGATGCCGAAGGACCTGGCCATGTACAACATCGACCTCTTTACGGAGAAGGTAATGCCCGGATTGTCGGACGTGTTCTCCAATCACCAACACCACTGGTGGCCGAAGCCGATTGCTGGATTCTCGCCCGCCGAGGTTGCTTCGGTCAGGCGCGAGGTCCGCGTATGACCCGCCAGGTGATCGAGGGGCCGCTCAAGGGCCTCAGTTTCGTGGTCGATCGCACCGAAAATCGCGGGGGCCCGCTGGTGGTGTTTCTCCATTCCGCATGGGGTGCCTTTGGTGATGCGCCGCTCGGCGACCAGGTGATGTCGACGATGGACGTTGCGACCCTGCACATACCCGGCTGGGGACTTTCGAAGGGCATCGAACATTTCGACGACATTTCTGAACTCGCCCTTGCCATGTGGTGGGCCGTCGAACAACTGTCGAGCGAGCCAGTAGTGCTGGTAGGTCATTGCCTCGGTGGTGCGTTGGCCACGGAGATGGCCATAACGCAGCCCTTGAAGGTACGTGGATTGGTGCTGTCGAATCCCTTCGGATTCTTCAATTCGGTGTATCCGGGAGCAGACATCTTTGGTCTGTTGCCGAAGGACGTGATGCATCACGTGTACATGGACCCGGCCGGCTCGATCGCCACAGCGCACTACCCATCCCCGAGCGATGCTTACGAACGGGGGCTCATGGCGATTCGCCGCGTCGAAGTGCTTGGCGCCGCAAGTCGATTCATCTTCCCCTTGCCTGATACGAACATCGCCAAGCGTGCCTACCGCCTGGCTACCGTTCCCATGACGGTGTTGTTCGGCGAAAAGGATGGAATTGTGCCGAGTGAGTTGGCTTATGAATGGTCAACGGCCTTTCCTCATGCACAGGTCAAGACGATCGCCCAGACTGCTCACATGACCCCCTATGAATCAGGAGCCCTCGGCACGGAAGTGTCATTGTTGGTAGCAGCGGCGGCCATGTAATGAATGAGCCGGTCTACGGGAACGAAGACCACCAACTGATCGCCGAGGCGGTCCGTCAGCGTTGTAGTTCGTTCGACGACAGCTATTGGTCGCGCTGTGATGAGAATCATGAATTTCCGTGGGATTTTTACGCAGCGATGGCTGAGGGTGGCTGGATTGGCCTGTCCTTCCCTGAAGAGTACGGCGGCGGAAACAGAGGTATTGCTGAATCGGCAGTGATGATGCGGGAGATCGCTGCGTCGGGTGCCGCAATGAACGGTTGCACCGCAATGCACCTGACGGTGTTCGGTCTTCAGCCGGTCGTCAAGTTCGGAAGCAAGCGTTTGAAAGATTCGTATCTTCCGAGAGCAGTGCAAGGTGACCTCCACGTTGCCTTCGGCGTCACCGAGCCGAACGCTGGAACGGACACGAGCAGAATCGCCACGAAGGCCACGCGTGTCGACGCCGATTCGTGGATCATCAACGGTCAAAAGATCTGGACATCCAAGGCTCTGGAATCTGAAGTAGTACTTCTGCTGGTGCGGACGGGCACTGATCCGAAGGATCGGTTCGGCGGCCTGACATTGTTCCTTGCCGATCTAGATCCAAAGCACGTGACGATTCGTCCGATCAAGAAGGTCGGTCGAAATGCCGTGGCCAGTTGTGAGACGTTCTACGACAACCTTCCCGTGGCCGATTGGCGAATGGTGGGCGAGGAAGGCCGCGGTTTTTACCACATTCTTTCCGGGCTGAATCCCGAACGAATCTTGCTGGCTGCAACAGCGATTGGTACAGGTGAGGCTGCATTGCGAGCGGCAGTTCGTTACGCAAAGGAACGTGAAGTCTTTGGTCGAGCAATCGGCGCCAATCAGGCGATCAGCCATCCTCTTGCCGATTCGTACGCCAGACTCCGGGCCGCATGGCAGATGGTGGAAGTAGCGGCCGCCAAATTTGATCGCAACGAGCCGTGTGGCGAGGAAGCTAATACGGCGAAGTATTTGGCTGCAGAAGCCGGATTTCAGGCCGCTGATCGGGCAATGCAAACGTTCGGTGGCTTGGGCTATGCGACGGAATACAACGTCGAGCGCTATTGGCGAGAGTCGAGGGTCATTCGAATCGCCCCGGTAAGCCAAGAAATGACTCTCAATTACTTGGCTCAAAACGTAATGGGACTCCCGAAGAGTTACTGATGACATTGCGCAGATTCGAAGGAAAAGTTGCGGTGGTGCTTGGCGGAGGTGCCGATGGTCCCTCGCGAGAGCGAGGCAAGATCCCGATGGGTAACGGTCGAGCAATCGCGATGCGCCTGGCGAGCGAAGGGGCGCGAGTCGTGGTTGTCGATCGTCGTCTTGATCTCGCAAAGTTGACCGTCGACAACCTGCAGGGCGAAGCGCACGCCGTTGAAGCTGACCTCGCGAACATCGAGGATTGCACTCGAATCGTCGAATCTTCGCTTGACAAATACGGTCGAGTTGACGTGGTGATTGCAAATGCCGCCGTGTCGAGTTCCATGTCGGCAGTTCAACAGACGGTTGAGGATTGGGAATTCTCGAACGATGTCAACGTCCGCGGCCATTGGCTCGTTGCTCAGAAGGCTCTTCCGCAGATGATCGAGCGTGGAGCCGGCAGTTTCGTTTTTGTCGGATCAACAGCAGGTCAATTGAGTTCGGGACGTTCACTTGCGTATGAAGCAACCAAAGCTGCTCAACTCGCGGTGATGCGCCATATCGCAGTTCGCTTTGGAAGCAAAGGAATCCGCTCGAATGCCGTTGTGCTCGGGGTAATCGACTCCGCGCTCGTTCGGCGAGAATTCGGGGATTCGGAGGAGGCTCTAGCGGCGCGGTCGGAGATCGGCCCCATGCGGCGACAAGGTCGTCCGGAAGAAGTAGCTGGTGCAGCTGCGTTTCTTGCAAGTGACGATGCGAGCTACGTAAACGGGCACTCTTTGATTGTCGATGGTGGGGTGTCGGCCCAGTGGCCGTCGCCCCGAAAAGGCTGAAAGGACCCCAGATGGAACAGGTGTACATAGCAGGAACGGGAATGACCCGTTTCGGCCGTCATCTCGACATTTCGATGAAGGAAATGTCGCGGGGCGCAGTGGAAGCGGTGCTCGCTGATGCATCGATGTCCGTTGACGAGATCGGTGCGGTCTTTTTCTCCAATTCATTGGCGGGTTTGATCACGGGGCAAGAGTGCATCCGTGGAGAAGTGATGCTGTACCCACTGGGATTCGGAACGGTTCCCATCTACAACGTCGAGAACGCATGCGCCTCTGGTGGCAACGCGGTGCATTTGGCTTGGCTCGCTGTGGCCTCAGGCATGTGCGAGACCGCGCTGGCATTGGGCGTAGAAAAGGCTAACCACGTAGACAAGACGCGAACATTTTCCGCCTATCGATCAGGAACCGATATCGATGCAATGTTTGCTGTCGGTGAGGGTGCCGGAACCGACCGTACGCCTCTTGTCGATCGTCAAGCCGCACTTGCCAAGATGTTGATCGACGAACGCGGAATGACGGTGGAGGCTCTTGCCAAGATCGCCGAGAAGGCATATGCGTACGGCGCCTTGAACCCCATGGCTCATCGCCAGGAGGGCCATTCCATCGAGGCGATTCTCGGTTCACGATTGGTGGTTGATCCCATCACCACATTGATGAGCTCTCCGGTGAGTGATGGTTCTGCTGCAGTGATCGTCTCGCGCCGCAAGCGATCGGGAACAAACGTCAGGATTGCCGGATCGTCGATGGCGTCGCGACCGAAGAAGGGCCAGAGTCATCCGACGTCTGCTGAAGCGGCATCACAGAAGTCGTTGGCGATGGCTGGGGTTTCCGTGGCTGATGTCAACGTTGCAGAAGTGCATGATGCGAGCGTGGCCTATGAAGTCATTGCATGGCGCGAAACAGGTCTGTGTCAGCCAGGTAACGAATACGACTGGGCGATGTCCGGGCATACCGCCTTGGGTGGAAAGCTCCCAATCAATCCCTCAGGTGGGCTCGTTTCTCGGGGTCATGCGCTCGGTGCAAGTGGAGTCGCGCAGATCCATGAGTTGGTAAGTCAACTTCGAGGTATCAGCGGAGCTCGTCAAGTTCACCAACCTCGGGTTGCTTTGGCCCAAATTGGTGGCGGTGTCATCGATTGGCAGACTTCGGTCTCTTCCGTTCATGTTCTTGTGCGTGACGAGGCGTGGTGACGATGAAAGTCATCGACGGGCACCTTCATGTGATGGATCGGGAGTGGATTCCCGGTGGAGTGCGAACAGCCTGGGCTCGTCAGGCCCTTGGTCGACGGCACCCTGAACGTCGAATCGAGGATGTCGAGCCAAATGTGATGGTCAAGCAGAGCGATCCAACCGCAAGACTGACCGTTGCTGCTTTCGACAAGTGTGGAGTTGCGGGTGGGATGATCCCCTCGGTCGATTGGACGTTGGCCGCACCGAAACAACCCGGCGACCTCACCGTGGATGAAATGTTGTGGCATTACGATCGGTTGTTCAAGGAAACCAACAAGAGACTTGCGTATTGCGCGGGAATTGATCCACGTCATCCCGACTCCCGAGAACGCGCCGAACGAACAGTTGGAATCGAAGGTTGTGTCGGATTCAAGCTCTATCCAGCAGCTGGATGGTCCATTGATGATCCAGCGTTTTCGTGGCTGCCGCAGTTTTGCGAAGAGCGTCGGGTTCCGATGGTGATCCATACGGCAGCCTTGGGTGGTGATCCGTTGGTCACGCCCAATTCGCGTCCTGCCGCACTCGTTGGCCAGATGGCGAAGCACCCCAACGCAACTTGGATCTTTGCGCACGCCGGCTTTGAGGCATGGTGGATGGAGGCAGTCGATCTTGCCTCGGGTTGGCGATCGGCATACGTCGACATTTCACTTTGGCAAATCTGTGCTGATCGTGACATGGAGGAGTTCCGGAGTCGAATGCGGGTGATGGTGCAGAGGCTTGGCGCACACCGCATCATTTTCGGCTCGGACATCATCAGGGGGCCTGGCGAGGACGAGGACGGTTCACGTCTCAAGCGTTGGATCGATCAGGTGTGTTCGCTGAGCGAAGCTGCCGGCGGCAAGGCGCCGATTGTTAATAGCGACGAGTTGCAACTGATGATGGCAGGCAACGCTGAGCGCGTGTTTGGTCTCGATAGATGGTTCTAGAACAAGGCGAAGGGCAAAAGCATGAGTGAAGTTGGCATTGTCTCGTGGGCGTCGTACTTGCCCAGTTTCCGTCTCGATCGCGCGATGGTGTCGAAATCATTCTCGGTCAACTCAGGGAAAGGCACCCGCACCGTCGCCTCCTACGACGAGGACAGTTCGACCATGGCCGTTGAGGCCGCTCGCCGTGTCGATCTCGCGGGCGTGCAGACCATGCTGTTCTCGACCACCCGACCCCCGTTAATGGACAAGGGCAATGCGTCCACCATGGCAGCGGTACTCGGCCTCGGCGACGCAATTGCGGCGTTCGATCTCGGCGGTTCTTCTCGCTCAACGGTTGGCTGCCTCAAGCTCGCTCGATCTTCGAGGGAGTTGACATTGCTGGTCGGCTCCGACATCCGCTTCGGACGCCCAGGATCCGATGATGAGATCAATGGCAGCGACGGGGCATTTGCTCTGACTTTGGGCCCGAACCCACGGGTGAAGATTGGCGAAGTGGCGTCCGTTTCGTCGCCGACGATGGATCGGTGGCGTTCGGAGGGTGACGTCGGAACTCAAACGTGGGATGACCGTTGGACTGCTGAGCAGCAAACCCCACTCATGGTGAGTGCTGGTGAAGCCGCGCTACACACTTCGGGAATCACTCGCGAAAATCTCGCCGCGGTGGTTGTCTCCTCTCCTTCGCCCAAGGTGAATGCCGCAGTTCTCTCGAAGTTCGGTGGAAAGACTGCACTCGGAGTCGACCAATTCGGCTATTTCGGAGCTGCTGATTTGGGAATTCGGATTGCTTCAGCTCTGAGCTCTGCAGGACCTCGACAGCACCTACTCGTCGTTTCAGGTGCAGATGGCGCCGATGCATTCATCCTGACTACATCCGACAATTTCTCCCCCGATGCCGGTCATGGCGATGCGAGCGATGCTGGGATCAGTGTGTCGGTAATCGATTATTTGGCATGGCGGGGATTGGTGCACCGCGAGCCGCCGCGTCGACCCGACCCGGAAATTCCGGCAGCCCCTGCGGTGTCGAGAAATGACGACTGGAAATTTGCCTTCACTGCAAGTCGTTGCGCGAAGTGTTCATCTGTACATCTTCCGCCGCAACGTGTGTGTATGACCTGCGGCGCGATCGATTCGATGGATCCGGTCCCGATGCGCGATGCCAAGGGCAAGGTTCGTACGTACACCATTGACCGAATCGCATTTTCCCCAAATCCTCCTGTTGTGGTGGCGGTCATCGACTTTGACGGCGGTGGCCGCTATCGATGCCAGCTCACCGACGTCGATCCTCAGTCGGTGCAAGTAGGCATGGAGGTGGAAATGACTTACCGATTGATTTCCACTGCTCGAAATGGGATTCGTAACTACTTCTGGAAGGCACGTCCACTTAAGGAGAAGACATCATGACGCTACGTAACACCACCGTTCCTATTGCCATCGTGGGAATGGGTTGCACCAAATTTGGTGATCATTGGGATCGCAGTGCGGAGGACTTGTTGATCGAAGCCGTGAATGGCGCCGTGTCGTCTACCAGAGGAATCAATCTGGATGACGTTGATGCATTTTGGCTGGGAACGACGGTTTCGGGAATCTCCGGGATGGTGCTTTCCAAACCTCTGAAGATCAAGAACAAGCCGATCACTCGAGTTGAGAACATGTGTGCAACCGGGTCGGATGCGCTACGTAACGCGTGCTACGCGGTTGCATCAGGAGCATGCGATGTTGCCATGGCGGTTGGGGTGGAGAAGCTGAAGGATTCGAACACGCAAGGACTTGTGGTACCGGGTGCTCCAACTGATGGAACCACTGCAGATCTCACTGCGCCGGCCATGTTCTCGTTCCTCGTTCCTGCCTACATGGACAAATTTGGCGTGACTAAGGAGCAGATGCGCGAGACCTTGAGCCACATCGCATCGAAGAACCATGCAAACGGGGCCAAGAACACGCGGGCACACTTTCAGCGCGAGGTCCCGATCGAAACTATTTCCAAGGCACCAGTGATTGCGGGGGACTTGAATGTTTTCGATTGTTCGGGGATCTCTGACGGTGCCGCTGCAGCAATTGTTTGTCGTGCCGAAGACGCCGCGAAATACTGTGACTCACCGCTGTTCGTTCGCGCTTTGTCGCTTGCTGCCGGTTCCGACACAGGTGCGAGCGACCCGTCGTATGACTACACAACATTTCCCGAAGTAGCTGCATGCGCCGAGAATGCCTATGCCCAGGCCGGAGTGGAAGATCCCGCATCCCAAATCTCCATGGCCGAAGTTCATGACTGTTTCACACCCACCGAATTGGTGCTCATGGAGGATCTCGGATTCTCCGAACGAGGTGCCGGCTGGCGCGATGTTTTGGCGGGCAGATACGACCTCGGTGGGGACTTACCCGTCAATCCCGACGGTGGTTTGAAGAGCTTTGGACACCCCATCGGGGCATCGGGTCTTCGAATGATGTTCGAGATGTGGTTGCAGTTCCGTGGTGAAGCAGGACCACGGCAGATTGCCAATCCCCAACTCGGACTCACTCACAACCTGGGTGGACAGCCCGGTGGTGTCGTCAGCTTCATTTCGATTGTCGGAAACAAGCCTCGGTGAATTTGGTCGATCTGAAACAACTCGAGGAGCGAGTCCGCGAGTTCGTCGCAGGACCAGGCAAAAGTTTCCTGGTGAAATCCGATCCGCGTCTGACGGATCGTGTTGCAATGAATGTCGTTGCCTCGAGTGTGTTCAGCGAAGAAGAGGAACTGGAGCGTGTCGAACTCCTTCGCAACTACCAGCGAGCACTGTTTGACGCCGGACTTGCGTGGATCTCAGGTCCGTTGGAACTAGGTGGTGGTGGGCTGCCCAAGGATGCAGACGCATACGTTCGCAGGGAGCTTTCGTGTCACCCATTTCCTGACAACACGCTCGTCAGAACTGGAAGCCAAGTGCTTGGTCCTTCGATGTTGGCGTACGGCTCCGCCGAGATCCGTCAGGAGTTTCTTCCAAAAGTTCACCGTGGAGATCTTCTTGTTTGTCAGTTGTTTTCTGAACCTGATGCGGGGTCCGACCTGGCCAATATCAAAACGAGGGCCGACCGTGCGCCGGGTGGATGGGTGATCAGTGGGCAAAAGGTTTGGAGCTCGGGTGCAAAGTTTGCCGATTTCGGAGTGTGTATCGCGCGCACCGAACCAGAATCCAAGAGGCACTCCGGGTTATCGGCGTTCTTTCTCGACATGCACGCTCCTGGTGTGGAAGTCCGAATCATCAAACAGATGACGGGGGGAGCCGAATTTTGCGAAGTGTTCTTTACCGAAGTGTTCGTGCCGGACTCTTTTTTGATTGGTGCAGAAGGTTCAGGTTGGGCAGTGGTGCTCGACATCTTGATGAACGAAAGATCTTCCATCGGGGATGAACTGTTGCCCCCGCGCAGCTACATCGAGCGGTTAGCCAAGTCGCTTGGAAATGGCTCGAACGAATTTCATCGCAGTCGAGTCGCCGGATTGTTTGAACGGTATGAGGTGGGAAGACTCCTCATCAAGCGACTTCAATCTGCTGCCGAAGACAAGGGTGGTCCTGGGCCCGAATTGGCCTTGACGAAATTGGTGGTCACCAATTTGGGACAAGAGATGAGTGCAGTGGCCTCCGAATTGTTTGGGCCGCGTCTTGTCGCCGATTCCGGTGATGCAGCGGCTTACGCATGGAGCGAATTTGTGCTCGGGATACCGGGCATGAGAATTGGCGGGGGTACGGACGAAGTCCTGAAGAATGGGGTCGCTGAGAGAATTCTGGGCCTTCCACGGTCTTAGCTTCTCGCCGGTCGCATCAGGTAGCGCACTAGGGTTGAGCGGGTGATTGAGTTAGAGGAGTCCAAGGCAACGCGCCGCGGAGAGATCTTGTCCACCGCAGCACGTGTGATCGCCGCAAAGGGGTTTGCGTCGGCGACAGTGCGCGACATCGCAGACGCAGCGGGGATTTTGTCCGGGAGTCTCTACCATCATTTCAAGTCCAAGGATCAGATGCTGGTAGAGATTCTGCAGACGATGCTCTCTCAAACGAGAAATGCGTACGAAGAGGTCAGCGAGCAGGGGATGAATCCGCGCGAATCGGTGTCTCAACTTCTGCGCAACGGTTTTGGCGTCCTAGAGCGTTGGCAGGTGGAGATACGTATTCTTCAGAACGACTTTCCATACCTTTCCACCTTGCCTGCCTTTTCTTTCGTATCTGAGGTGCAAGATGAGATTGAACAAATCTGGGTTAAGGAAATTAAGCGCGGAATGGAAAGCGGCGTGTTCTCTTCAAGAGTGGACGCCGGCCTGATTTATCGAGTGATGATGGGATCGATTCTTAATGCGGGTCGCTGGTTCCGCCGGGGAGGAGAGATGACCTCGGAGCAACTCGGGCGCGTTCATGCGGAGTTCTTTCTCAACGGCTTGCTGAACCCTGCAAGCTGAGCGATGACGGCGGTCGAAATCGTCGAAGTCGGTCCACGGGACGGACTTCAGAATGAGAGCGTCGGTTTGTCAGTAGACGATCGAGTTGAATTGATCAGTCGACTCGGCGCCGCGGGACTCAAAACGATCGAGGTTGGCGCTTTTGTCCGGGCGGATCGTGTGCCCCAGATGGCAGGGTCAGACGTTGTATTTGAAAGGACCAGGAACCTCGGTTTCAGTCAGAGGATCTGTCTGGTTCCCAATGCTCGGGGCCTCAATTCCGCGCGCGCTGTTGGGGTCAAGGATGTTGCAGTATTTGTGGCAACTAGCGAGACCTTCAATCAAAGAAATAGCAATTGCTCGATTGACGAAGGGCTGGCTCATGCCGAAGTTGTCACGAGTGAGTCGAAGCGAGACGGATTAACCGTGCGCGGGTATGTCTCGACGATTGCAGGATGTCCGTACGAAGGACAAACCAGTGTCGCCGAAGTGGTGCGGGTTGCCGAGCGACTATTTGAGATGGGCTGTGACGAGATCAGCCTTGGGGACACGATTGGTGTGGGTCGTCCGCAACAGATCGTGTCAATAATTGATGCGGTGAGTGGTGTGGTACCCGTTGAACGTCTGGCATTTCATGGTCACGATACGTATGGCATGGGAGTAGCAAATGCTCTCGCCGCGATAGGCCGAGGTGTTTGCAGGATCGATGCCTCGGTGGGCGGCCTGGGAGGGTGTCCGTTTGGCGGCCCGCGCGCGAAGGGAAACCTGGCAACAGAAGATATCGTCTACGCGCTTGGTGAATCTGAATTCCGAACTCCACTGAGCTTGTCGGCGATCATCGACACAGCTTGGTGGCTGTCCGAAAAAGTAGGACACGAACCGCGTTCAGCGGTCTCCCGAGCCGGGCGGTCCTGAGCGATATCACTCGATGGTGAGGTCTGCCTTCATGTTCTGGTGTCCAGGAACGGTGCAGAAGATCGAGTACGAGCCCGGCTCCAAGGTGATGGAGCCGCTGTCGACGTCGCCCTTACGGTTGATCTCGAGTTCGAAGCCGGAGACGATCGTCTCTCCCTCGATCACAACGAGCGTGTGACGGATGGTGTCCTCGTTGACCAGAGCAAAATTGACTTCACCTGCGGGTGCTGTGTAGCTCGTCTGATCCCACCGCAGACCAGAAACTGCATGAACTTCCACATCGGTGTCTGCGGGAACGGTTACCGGCTCGGTGGTGCCACCACCGCAAGCCGCAAGCACCATGCCTACGGCGAGACCCAGGAAAAGTGAAGTGCGTGAGCGAGGGGAAATCTTCATACCCTTCATGTTAAGAGCACGATTCGCCCGAGGCTCGATCGAGCGAGACGCTTGAGTACCATGGTTTTGTGCTGAACAAGCCCCCCGCCGAAGGTTTCGGGGCCAACTCTTGGCTCGTCGAAGAGATGTATGAGCGTTTTCGCGACGATCCGAAGTCGGTGAGCGAGACGTGGCGCGAGTTCTTCAGCGACTACAAACCTGCGGGTACTCCTCGTACCGAGGACACCGCCGAAATCATTCGCCCTATCGAGAAGTCAGACATCAGCGCGCCTGCCCCTCAGCGTCGTAATCGCGCGTCGGGAAGAGTGGTGGAAGGCCCTCCCCGCGAGCACCGCTCGGTGGCACCGTCTATTGAAATCGTGGCGGATCCTCCTGTAGAGGCGTTGAAGGGTGTGGGGCTTGCCATTGCCTCCAACATGGAGCGCAGTCTCGCAGTTCCCACTGCAACATCATTTCGAAATGTTCCCGCGAAGTTGCTCGAAGTCAATCGCAAGATCATCAACAACTATCGCGAGCGAACAGGTGAAAGAAAGGTCAGTTTCACCCACCTGATTGGTTACGCGGTTGTGCGAGCAATTGCCGATGCGGTGCCAAATATGAAGAATTCGTATGCGATTGATGCGGATTCCAAGCCGCAGCTGCAACGTCACTCGCACGTCAACTTGGGGCTCGCGGTCGACGTCGACAAGGGCAATGGCCAGCGCACGCTCGTGGTTCCCGTGTTGCGCAATGCTGACACCCTTGACTTCCTCGGTTTCGTGCTTGCGTACGACGAAATAATTCGCAAGGTTCGCTCAAACAAATTGACCATTGAAGATTTCCAAGGGGCGAATGTCAGCCTCACCAACCCCGGCACCATCGGTACGGTGCAGTCGGTGCCCAGGTTGATGCCGGGTCAAGGCGTGATCGTCGGAGTCGGCTCGATCGATTACCCGGCAGGTTTCCAGGGCAGCGACGAAAAGGCGCTGTCTCGACTCGGCGTCTCCAAAGTCGTCACCGTCACGAGCACCTACGACCACCGGATCATCCAGGGCGCCGAGAGCGGGATGTTCCTTAAGTACGTGAATGAACTGCTCGTCGGAGAACACGATTTCTACGAGAACGTGTTCCGCAGTGTTGGCGTGCCGTATCAGTCAGTTCGATGGCATCAAGACTCGAACGCTCTCGACAGCGACGAGGAGATGCTCGAAAAGCAGATGCAGATTGCAACGTTGATTCGCGTGCATCGCGTGCGCGGACACTTGATCGCCGATCTCGATCCGTTGCGCTGGCAAGAACCGGTGATGCCACCCGAGTTGGATCCGGCCACGTACGGCCTCACCATCTGGGATCTGGATCGCGAGTTCCTCACGGGTGGAGTCGGTGGCGTGCCGAAGAGCACGTTGGGCGACCTCTTGAAAGTGTTACGCGATGCTTACTGCCGATCGATCGGCGTCGAATACATGCATATTCAAAACACCGAAGAGCAGCGCTGGGTGCAAGCGCGATTCGAGGGTCACGGTGTCGACGAAGTAGAGATCGATCGTCGTCGAGTCTTGGAGCGACTTAATGCCGCGGATGCGTTCGAGCGTTTTCTCGCCACGAAGTACGTCGGCACCAAGCGCTTCGGACTGGAAGGCGCGGAGTCAGCAATCCCGATTCTTGACACCATTCTTTCTGCTGCGGCCGAGTCGAAACTTGATGGAGCGGTGCTCGGCATGGCACATCGCGGTCGACTGAACGTACTCGCCAATGTGGTGGGCAAGAGTTATGACCAGATCTTCCATGAGTTCGAGGGCCATCTCGATCCAGCTTCAGTGCAGGGTTCGGGAGATGTGAAGTACCACCTGGGTGCACATGGTTCGTATCGCGCGCCAAGTGGTGCCGAAATTCCAATCGAGTTGTGTGCCAACCCGAGCCATCTGGAGACGGTCGATCCGATCGTGCTCGGTACGGTCCGTGCCGCGCAAGATCAGATCGAACCACCGAATTCATTTAGCGTTTTGCCACTACTCATTCACGGTGACGCCGCATTCTCCGGTCAGGGTGTGGTGGCCGAGTGTCTCGCGATGAGCGACACGAGTGGCTATCGCGTGGGTGGAACAATCCACTTGATCATCAATAACCAGATCGGCTTCACGACTTCACCGCAATATGCCCGTTCATCGCAGTATTCGAGCGACGTGGCCAAGACGGTGCAGGCTCCGATCTTCCATGTGAATGGGGATGACCCCGAAGCGTGCGTGCGCGTTGCGCGACTTGCGTTCGAGTACCGCAAGCGCTTCCACAAGGACGTCGTGATTGACATGATTTGTTATCGACGCCACGGTCACAATGAAGGTGACGACCCGAGTTACACCCAGCCGCTGATGTACAAGGCAATCGCGGATCGCCGCAGCGTGCGCAAGCTGTATGTCGAGACCCTGGTCCGTCGAGGTGAGATCACCGTTGAAGACGCAGAAGCGGTGCTCGCCGACTATCAGGGCAAGTTGCAGAGTGCCCTCGACACCGCACGCGCCACCGCGCCGGAAAACATCCTCGTACCCAAGCCGCCAACTCCGGTAGGTGTTTTGCCGCACGTGCCGACGGGAGTGAATCGCGCAACGTTGGATCAGATTTTCCATCACTTGACGGATTACCCCGCTGGGTTCGCTCCTCACCCAAAGCTCGTAAAGCAGTTCGAGGCTCGAGCCCAGCAATTTGCCAGCCAAAACGATGTCGATTGGGCGACGGCCGAAGCACTTGCCATCGGCTCTCTCGTGCTGGAGGGAACTCCCGTCCGTCTGGCCGGTGAAGACACACGTCGCGGCACATTCAGTCAGCGTCATTCGACGCTTGTCGATTACAACAACGAGTCACGGTGGACGCCGCTGAACACCTTGCCTGGCGCTCAGGCGCGCTTCTGGGTGTACGACTCGTTGCTCTCTGAGTACGCGGCACTTGGTTTCGAATACGGCTATGCCCACGGCAATCCGAATGCACTCGTGATGTGGGAAGCCCAATTCGGCGACTTCGTCAACGGTGCACAAGTAATTATCGACCAATATCTCGTTGCCGCCGAAGACAAGTGGAAGCAACAAAACGGCGTGGTGTTGTTGTTGCCGCACGGTTTCGAAGGCCAAGGGCCGGAGCACTCGTCGGCTCGCATGGAGCGGTTCCTCCAGTTGTGTGCCGAGGACAACATCCAAGTGTGTTACCCGACTACCGCCGGGCAGTACTTCCACATGTTGCGGCGTCAAGTGCGTCGTGACGTTCGCAAACCACTCGTCGTGATGACGCCGAAGCAACCGTTGCGCATGAAAGAGAGTCGGTCAGCGATCGATGAGTTGACTCGGGGAAGTTTCGAGGAAGTGCTCGACGACCCCTTCGTACAAGACACTGCCTCCGTCAAGCGCGTCGTGATGTGTTCGGGCAAGGTGGCGTGGGATGCGATGAACGAGCGAGCGAAGCGCAAAGCTGCCGTGGCAGTAGTGCGTGTCGAGCAGTTGTACCCATTCCCCAAACAGCAACTTCGCGAAGTCTTGAAGCGCTATCCGAATGCTCGCGAGTTGATCTGGTTGCAGGAGGAGCCGGAAAACATGGGCGGCTGGGGCTTCGTTGAACATCGCATTTGGCGACTCAAGGACGAGGGATACGACCTTCGCCATGTGGCGCGAGTCGAGTCGGGCAGTCCTGCAACCGGATCAAAGGTGATCCACGATCAGGAAGTCGCTGACCTTATGGAGCAGACCTTCGCCGAGTGGTAAACATCTAAATCAACTCCACACCCAATAACTCACTGAGTTCTTGGAGAGCCTGTTCGGCGCTCGTCACCTTGATTGTCGTCATCCCCATCTGACGAGCCGTTTTCAGATTGATTCCCAGGTCGTCGAGGAATACGCATTCACTCGGTTCCACCTGCGCTAATTCGCAGGCAATCTCATAAAAACGTCGCTCAGGTTTGCGCACTTTAACTTTGCTGCTCTCTACGACTATGTCGAATTTCGTCAGAAGTTCAGCCAGTCGGGGAGAGGAGTTGCTGGTGAGCACGTTGTTGGTGAGACACGCCAAGATGAGATCACAACTTCGCAATCGCTCAATCGCTGTAACCATCTCTTGTCTTATTGCTCCAGTCAGCAAAGGGAGCAACTCGGCGCCAGAGAGCTCGACTCCGAGCTCTCTGGTTTCCTGGCGAAAGAGAAGGTCGAATTCGTGAATTGAGATTTCGTTGCGCTCGATCTTTGCCCAGGCATTTTCGCTCGGGTTTCGCATGTTCACATCGGCGACGAACCCAGGCGGCGCCCCGTTTGACCGCTCGAAGTGACTGATTGCCTCAAACGGGCTGGAGGTGATTACACCGCCAAAGTCGAAAAAGACGGCACGGAACACCTTGGAAGTGTAAGGGCGTCCGATCACCGAAGGTGTGGCCAACGAGTGATTGACTTGTGAGGTGGCAAGAAACGCTCCCAAACACGTCGTGGTCGACGGATCAAATTTGGCCACTGAGGGGCGAACTAAGCCGAGCCTTGGACAGCTCAACGACGCAGTTCTTGCGTTCATCAAGGAATTTCCCGACACGCGTGTGACTGTGGTCGTTGACGCCACATTTGGCCATCGCATCGACAAGAAAGAGTTGGCGGAGTTCAACTCTGCGATCGACAACAACGAACTTGTTTCACCACCTGCTGGTGCAGTTGGTCGTGGTGATGGGTTTGTACTCACGATTGCGGAAAAGGTGGGGGCAAGCATCGTCTCCAACGACAGTTACCAGGAGTTTCAACCGCAGTATCCGTGGTTGTTTGATCCCGGGCGATTAATCGGTGGAAAACCAGTGCCGAATGTTGGGTGGGTATTCATCGAACGTTTACCGGTGCGACCTCTCGCTGCGAAGTCGGTAAAGAAGGCAAGTCGTGAAGCGAGTAAGCCGATGCCAGTGCCGAAGGCTCCGCCACCGGGGGCGCGCCTTGCAGTAAAACCAAAGCCGCCGGTGACAAAGTCTTTGTCGGGCAGACCTGCGCCTGTACGTCCACAACCGAAGACGTCGACAAAGTCGAACAAGCCCAAGTCACCGACGAAATCGGTCAACGATCTGCAACCCTTCCTCGACTTTGTCGAAAGACATCCCGTGGGCAGCAAAGTGAAAGGCGTCGTCGAGAGTTATTCGGCGCATGGTGTGTACGTGAAGTTGGGCAACGTGCTCGGATACCTCCCCCTGCGATCGATGGCCAACCCTGCACCGCGTAGTGCGCGCGAGCAAGTGAAGATTGGGCAGGCAGTGTCGCTCGTCGTGGATAGTTTCGTGCCATCGCGACGCAGCATCGATGTAGCGATTGTCGGCATTTCGGCCCCGAAGGTTGGCAAGGTGGCAAAGAAGAAGCGTGTGTTGGCCAGGAAGGCTGCAGTCAAGAAGAAGTAGGTTTGAGGCAGTGCTGCTCGCCACTTGGAACGTCAATTCGCTGAAGGCGCGACTCGAGCGGGTCAAGTCTTGGTTGGAAGAAGTTCAGCCAGACGTTTTGTGCATCCAAGAAACCAAGATGAAGGACTCGGCTTTTCCGGCGCTCGACTTCGAGGCGATGGGGTACGAGTCTGCCCACTTCGGTCAGGGGCAGTGGAATGGCGTAGCAATCATTTCCAGGGTGGGTATAGGCAAGGTGAAAGCCAACTTCGCCGTGGGTGAACCTGATCCCGACGCACGAATCATCACTGCCGAATGTGGTGGCTGCCTCGTCTCCAGTGTCTATGTGCCAAACGGTAGGGCGCTCGACCATGAGCACTACCAGTACAAGCTGCGCTGGATGAAACAGTTGAAGGAACACGTGCAGTCCATTGCCAAACCACAAGAAGATGTGGTGGTGGCGGGGGACTTCAACATTGCTCCTCTCGATGTTGACGTGTGGGATCCTGCTGCGCTGGTCGGATCAACCCACGTGAGCAAACCCGAGCGAGACGTTCTTGATTCATTGCTCGAGTGGGGTTTGCACGACGTATTTCGTGAACAGCATCCCGAGGCAAACTTGTATTCGTGGTGGGACTACCGCAACGGTAGTTTTCATCGCGGTTGGGGTATGCGTATTGATCTCGTGCTTGCCTCGTCCTCGGTGGCAAAGAAATGCGTGTGGAGTGGGATCGATCGAAATGCTCGGAAGGGAGAGCAGCCGAGCGATCATGCTCCGGTGTTGATCTCATGGTGAACGAAGCTGGTGCGTGGGACGGATTTCATGTCCCAAGTGCACCACTTACACCGGAGCAAATTGAACAAGCGCGCGAAGTCGCCTTGCTTCGAGAGGAGGCGACACGTCATCTCTCGTTGAACAGTCTCGAGTTCGCTTATCGCTCGCCGATGGTGGGAACGCTTAACGCATTGGCTGCACCGATGTCAGCGTTTGTGGTCGAGGAGGAAGGGTCGCTCGGAACGGTAGAGGGTCGAGTTACGTTCTCCCCCTTGTTTGAGGGCCCACCAGGTTGTGTGCACGGGGGGTTCGTTGCTGCCTATTTTGATGAAGTTCTTGGAATGGTTCAGGCTCTTTCGGGTCGCCCAGGAATGACCGCAAACCTGTCAGTTAACTATCGTTCTCCAACGCCCCTTCTGAAGCCCCTGATCTTTCGAGCGAAACTTGAGCGCATTGAAGGTCGAAAGGTTTTTACGAGCGCGACTCTTCATCAAGGTCCGACACTGTGCGCTGAGGCAACCGCAGTATTTGTTTCGATGAGCGCCGAGTTGCTCGAGAGATTGATCAAGATCCGTCAGGCGTCGGAGTAACGCGCAACAATTGGTAGCAATTCACTGCTCACACGTGCAGCAGTTAGTGGACCGAAGATGGGGGCAAGTTCGTCTGCAGAAGACGGCATGGTGTCGACGATTCGTCGGAGGTCCTCATCTGTGCACACGCTTTCTGGTGATTGCACGATACGTCGCGCCAGTTCATTGCGCCAGGCAACAAGATCGTCGAGCAAGCTGGGCAAGCGGCGCTCAATTTTGAGTGGCATGTCTGTAGCAGCGGGGGTGACGCCGAGTGGCAGGCCCTCGAGTAATTCGCTGGGCTTGGTGGATCTACCGTTACGAGAGGTGGCATAGGTGATCACCAAGAGGTCAGCAGCACGGGTGAGTGCGACATAGGCAAGTCGGATTTCTTCGGATCGCTGTTCGCGTGTCTTTGCCGAGCGGTGTGGCAGGAGTCCTTCTTCGGCGCCGGCTACCACGACACATCGCCACTCTCTGCCTTTCGCGGAGTGGATCGTCATCACCTCGACACCGCGGACTATCTCGTTGGTGGCCGTGCTTGACGAGGTGACCCATGCAGAAAACGCACGACCGTCCACCGTGCCGGGATGGTCGAGATGGAGAAACTGATTGACCAGATCGGCCACCGTACGTTCAGCTTCGTCTTCGGAATCGAGCAATGTGTCGTTTGCCCACACGCTCAAGCTGTGGCGTGAAGTTGCTTGCGCGGCACGATCGACGACGGAGAGCAACTCGGCTGCAGGCTTGTTCGACCCGACGGGAATTCGTTCTCGTCTGAGTGCGGCAGTGATCGCCGGTATCTGGGCATTGGTGCGCACGAGCACCGCGCAGGACGACCATGGGTCGGACCCTCCGCGATTGGCCACCGAGCGAAGGATTGCAGCAACGCCATTCGCCTCGTCTTCGGCACTTTCGTAGGTCCGCAACACCACTTTGTTGCCGGGTTCTCGCATGGCTTGAACCTGCACATCACTTGTCGCTGCTTGAGCTACATGGCGCGCCGCTTCGACGATGTTTGCACTCGAGCGATAGTTGTTTGGGAGAGCCAATACCGTGGTACGGCCGATCGTCTCAGGTAGGGCGTCGAACAATCGATGGTCGGAGCCGTTCCATCCGTAAATCGCTTGTAGGGGGTCGCCAACGATAAAGACGTCCTCACGTCCACCCCGCAGGGCCTCGAACATCGCAAACTGCAACGGGTTCATGTCCTGAGCCTCATCCACGAACAGATGGCGGAACCGCCACCGAGTGATTTCTGCGAACTCCGGATCGTCCAGGAGATCATCAGTGACGCGCGAGACGAGATCGTCGAGATCCACCACGTGTCGTTTGCGCTTCAGCGATTCATACGCGCGATACAGATCGGCGATCTCCGCTGCCGGAAACGGAACATAACGCTGCTCGCGCTTGACAGCCACGGCGTATTGATCGGGGGCGATTCGTCGAGCATGTGCCCAGTCGATTTCCACCAACAATTCACGGGGTCGTTGGCCAAGTGGGTGCTCGCTCGCGGCAGCTACGGCCAGCGCGATGCGGTTGTGCACGATGTTTGGCACCGACCTGCCAAGGCCGATGAGGCGCTGGCGCAACAAAGACAGGGCCACCGCGTGGAAGGTTCCAATGGTGGGAGTGCCGGTTTCACCGTCAGTGACGCCAAGTGCGCGAAGTCGACGTCGCATCTCACCGGCTGCTTCGCGAGTGAAGGTGATGGCCAGCACGTGTCGACCGTGAGCCGAACCCGTGAGCACGCGGTGTGCGATGCGGTGGGTGAGCACACGTGTCTTTCCTGAACCTGCCCCTGCATGAACGATCGTCGCCGTTGGTGGGCACAACACTGCCTCGCGTTGCCCGGGGTCGAGTCCTGCGAGAAGCGAATTCACGGTGCAGACGGTAGGCGGTGGGTGTGAAGGGTCGCCATTACGCTTGCCCCATGCCCTTTTCGCCCAAGTACTTGAACGAGGGTGAGCGTGTGATTCTTGATCTTCACCCGCATTGGTGGGATTTCGTTCGACCATTCGGATATGGGGTATTGGGGTTCGTACTGGCGTTGATGAGTGCGGAGATTGCCACCGAAACTTCCAACGACCCCATGAAGTGGCTCGAATGGTTGGCCGTACGCGCTTCGTGGCTCCTTGTCGCGATGGGTCTCGTCGGGATGCTCGTCCAAGCGGTGAAGTGGTCGCGGACTCATTTCGTGGTCACCAGTCACCGTGTGATTTATCGCGAAGGTGTAGTTGCGCGCATCGGCGTGGAGATCCCGATCAGCCGCGTCAACAACGTCAATTTTCACCAGTCGTTCATTGAACGGCTAGTCGGTGCGGGGGACTTGTTGATCGAGTCCGGTGGCGAGGATGGTCAGTCTCGTTTCGCCAACATCCGAGATCCCGAGGAAGTGCAGAACATCATTCAACGAACCGTTATCGAGTTCGAGAAGCGAAGGGACTAGTTCTATGCCAAAGGCCAGATTTACCTCGTCGGATGGTCGCCAAATCGAACTTGAATACGACGAGTTCGGCAAGAAGTCAGATCCAACACTGCTCCTCGTGATGGGCTACACCGCACAGCTGGTTCAGTGGGAACCGGACTTCTGCAACATGTTCGTCGATCGGGGATTTCATGTGGTGCGATTCGACAATCGTGATTGCGGCCTCTCCACCCGACTCGACGGGGTGACGGTCGACGTCGACAAAGTGATCGCAGCAGCACTGATGGAAGAACCCGTTCCCCCTGTGCCATACACGCTGTCGCATATGGCATTTGATGCAGTGTCGTTGCTCGATCACCTCGGTATTGAGTCAGCGCACGTACTCGGAGCATCGATGGGTGGGATGATCGCTCAGACCATTGCTATCGAACATCCCACACGAGTGAAGACGTTGATCTCGGTCATGTCGCAGCCAGGAGATCCTGCGGTTGGCCAACCTGAGCCCGAGGCCGCCGCGGTGTTGTTGACACCCCCGCCGTCGTCGCGTGAGGATTACATCGCTCATTCGGTGAAGTGGCAGGTTTGGCATTCGAAGAAGTACCGCAGTGACGAATTGTCGTACGCGGGAGCCGCGCGCGACTATGACCGCGCCTTCTACCCGGAAGGGGCGCCACGCCAGTTGGCCGCGATCTATGCGAGTGGCAGTCGCGTCGAACAACTTTCGCAGATGAAGATCCCCACACTGGTCCTCCACGGCAAAGACGACACCTTGATCACGCCGAGCGGCGGCATTCGCACCGCTGAAGTGATTCCGGGTGCCCGACTGGTGTTGTTGGACGACATGGGACACGATTTCCCACGCCCTCTCTGGCCAAAGATCGTCGATGAAGCAGTCAGCCACATGTCGCAGGTTTCAGCTGTCGGTTGAAATGAGTAAAGGTCCACTCGCAGGCATTCGGATCATCGAGATCGCAGGGATTGGGCCCGGCCCGTTTGCCGCGATGATGCTCGCGGATATGGGTGCCGAAGTCATTCGCGTAGATCGTGCACAGGCTGTTCGAGGCCCGGCGCCAGAGGCGGCGAATTGGGACGTGATGTTGCGCGGCCGTCGAAACTTGGCGATCGACTTGAAGAATGATCGTGGTGCAGTCACGTTGCTTCGGTTGATCGAGCGATCCGATGCACTGATCGAGGGATTTCGTCCAGGGGTGATGGAGCGGCTCGGCGTCGGTCCCGATGTCTGTCTCGCGCGCAACCCGCGCTTGGTTTACGGACGAATGACGGGGTGGGGTCAGGATGGGCCACTGGCGTCGGCGGCCGGTCATGACATCAACTACATCGCATTGGCCGGGTCGTTGGCACACTTCGCGCGCAGGGGAGAAGCACCCGTTCCTCCTCTCAACATGGTGGGCGACTTCGGTGGCGGCGGATTGATGCTTGCATTCGGCATCGTCTGTGCGCTGCTCGAGGCCCGCACCAGCGGGAAAGGTCAGGTCGTGGATGCGGCGATGGTCGATGGTGCCGCCGCACTGATGGCAATGTTCTGGGCGTTCAAGAATGTGGGCATGTTCGACGAAAACGCTCCTGGTACCAACCTGCTTGACACGGGAGCCCACTTCTACGACACCTACGAATGCAGTGACGGCAAATACCTCGCCGTCGGTGCAATCGAGCCGCAGTTCTATGCGCTCTTTCTCCAGTTGACGGGGTTGGATGCCGATCCGGAGATGGCCGCGCAGATGGACCGTGCGAAGTGGCCGGCACTGAAGGTGAAGGTGGCGAGACGAATCAAGGAAAAGACGCGTGACGAGTGGGCGAAGGTTTTTTCAGGCACCGACGCGTGCGTTGCTCCGGTGTTGACGATGTCGGAAGCTACACAATTTCCGCACAATGTCGAGCGTGGCACGTTTATTGAGATCGACGGTGTGGTGCAACCTGCACCGGCGCCGCGATTTTCACGTACGGCGACCTCCATGCCGTCGCGCCCAGCTCATCCGGGTGAACACACGAGAGAAGTTCTGCTCGACGCAGGGTTCGAGTCGAGTGAGATCGAAGAACTGATTTCCGGAGGAGTGGTGGCCGACGCATGAGCACCTTGGTTTGTTTGCATGCACATCCCGATGACGAGAGTTTGATCATGGGGGGAACGCTTGCTCGTGCCAGTGCCGAGGGACATCGGGTCGTCGTGGTGGTGGCCACCAATGGCGATCATGGCGAAAAGCCGGGCGACTTGGGGGACGGTGAGACACTGGCCGAACGTCGTCGCGCTGAAACCGCACGTGCATGCGACGCGCTGGGCGTGCACCGGCTGGTGTGGCTGGACTACCACGACAGTGGCATGACTGGCTGGCCCCAGAACTCTCATGAGCGGGCGTTTATCAACGCTGAATTGGATGTGGCCGCTCGCGCGCTCGCTGACGTGCTGGGCGAGGAGCAGGCCGATGTCTTCGTTACTTACGACTGGCACGGCAATTACGGGCACCCCGACCACGTGATGGTGCACAAGGTCGGTCACCGTGCAGCCGAACTTGCCCGCACGAAAGACGTCTTCGAAGTGACGATGAATCGGGATCACTTCCGACTGTTGAAAGAAATGGCTGCGGCGAGTGGCGTACTTGGCGAGGGAAACGAAGGCTTCACCGATTTCGATCCCGATGGACCGGCCGACGACGGGAATCCGATGGGCGAGCCCGAGTCGATGATCACGCATCGTGTCGATGTGAAGTCGTTTTGTTCCGCCAAGCTGGCAGCAATCTCCTGTCACACCAGTCAGATCACCGACACGTCTTACTTCACGAACATGGATCCCCAGATCTTCGAACTCGCATTCGGACTCGAGTGGTTCATCAAGAAGGGTGAGTCAGGCCCACCACGCGATGCGTGGCTCCTCGCGTGAGCAATCTCTATTTCGTGCGCCATGGACGCGCAGAAGCCAGTTGGGATGTTGCCGTGGACCCCTCGCTCGATGAAGTGGGGCGCTCGCAGGCCGACGCCGTGGCCAACCAGTTGTCATTGACCATCGAACCATGTGCCATCTACACGAGTCCTCTTGCTCGGTGTCGTGAAACGTCTTCGTTCCTCGCCCAGAGTTGGCGATGTGAACCAATCATCGAACCGCGGATTGCCGAGATCCCCTCGCCACAGGGCGTAGCCATGGCAGACCGTGTGGAGTGGCTTCGCGCGGCCATGGGCGGGAATTGGGGTGACTTGGCGCCAGAGCATCGCGCGTACCGAGATGAACTCGTTCGATTCGCTTGCGCCACGAAAGGTCCAGCCGTCTTGTTCACCCACTTCGTGGCGATCAACGCCCTGATCGGTCATGTGCTCGGGATCGACGACGTATTGACGAAAACGTTAGACAACTGCTCGGTGACCGTTTTCACTCACTCGAGTGACGGGTCGCTGCGCCTCCTCGAATACGGCAACGAGGCAGACACCCTCGTCAGGTAACGAACGATTAGATTGTCGAGTCGTGGTTAACGACCTGTATTCATTGCACGAAAACTGGGCCTGGGTGATGATCGTGGGCAATGCGCTTGCCGGTCTGTGGGCCTTGGCCGCGCACAAGGTGCAAGCTCTTCGCTCTCGTGCGTTGTGGTGGTACACGGCTGCCGCACAACTCACGGTGTTCGTGCAGGTGATTCTTGGTGTGATCATGGTCAATCGCGACAAACTCGAGTTTCCGCAGTTCCATGCCTTCTATGGTTTTGTCGCGATCATCGCCGTGGCCATCATCTACGCCTATCGCGTGCAGATGAAGAGCAAGGTGTACCTGCTCTACGGATTTGGGGGGCTCTTCCTGATGGGCCTCGGCATCCGCGCGATGCTCGTTGGCCAGAGTTAGACGCTCAGACGAGCGACTGCTCGAGTTCGTTCAGTCGGGCGGTCAGCTGTCCGGGTAGGCGCTCGCCGAATGAACCGAAGTGCTCACGAATCTGGGGAACTGCTTCACGCCAGCCGCTCGTATCGAGGCTGAGCAGCTCGCGAAGGTCGCGATCGTCGATCGATAGTCCGTTCAAATCGAGTGCATCCATCGGTGGGAGATTGCCGATCGCCGTCTTCTCTGCGCCCACTTTTCCGTCGATGCGTTCGAATACCCACTTCAATACTCGTGAATTTTCCCCGTAACCAGGCCAGAGGAAGCGCCCGTCCTCGTCGCGGCGGAACCAGTTGACAAAGAAGATCTTCGGCAACTTCGACGTGTCGGTCTTCTCGCCGATGTTGAGCCAGTGGCGGAAATAATCGGCCATGTTGTATCCGCAGAAGGGAAGCATTGCCATCGGATCGAAACGCAGCTTGCCCACCTGACCACCTGCGGCGGCGGTCGTCTCCGAGGCCATGATTGAACCGAGGAATACGCCGTGTTCCCAGTCGAATGCTTCGGTGACAAGCGGCACCGTGGTGCGTCGTCGCCCGCCGAAGAGGATCGCCGAGATCGGCACTCCACGTGGGTCCTGCCATTCGTCGGCGATCGACGGGCACTGCGAGGCAGGCGCAGTGAATCGAGCGTTCGGATGCGCAGCGGGGGTCTGGCTTTCGGGAGTCCACGAGTCGTTGCGCCAGTCGGTCACACGCGCCGGCTTCTCCGAGGTCATGCCTTCCCACCACACGTCGCCGTCGTCGGTGAGCGCGGTGTTCGTGAAGATGCAGTTCCCCCACAGCGTGTGCATCGCATTGGGGTTCGTGTCGAAACCGGTGCCCGGCGCCACGCCAAAGAAACCAGCTTCGGGGTTGATCGCGTACAGCTGACCGTCCGGCCCGAATTTCATCCAACAGATGTCGTCGCCGACGGTCTCGGCCTTCCAACCAGGAATGGTGGGCACCAACATCGCGAGGTTTGTCTTTCCGCACGCGGAGGGGAATGCCGCAGCGATGTACTTCTTCTCGCCTTGTGGATTCGTCAACTTGAGAATCAGCATGTGCTCGGCCAACCAGCCGTCGTCACGAGCCATCACGCTGGCAATACGGAGGGCGAAACACTTCTTACCGAGCAGAGCGTTGCCGCCGTAACCCGATCCGTAGCTCCAAATCTCTCGAGTTTCAGGAAAGTGCACGATGTACTTGTTGTCGGGATTGCACGGCCACGCCGAATCTTGCTGTCCGGGTGCGAGAGGCGCACCGACCGAGTGCACGCAGGGCACCCATTGGCCATCGCCAAGAACATCCAGCGCACCTTGACCCATACGAGTCATGATTCGCATGCTCACTGCGACGTAAGCGGAGTCGGTGAGTTGCACGCCGATGTGGGCGATTGGCGAGCCGAGTGGGCCCATGCTGAATGGCACCACGTACATCATTCGGCCGCGCATCGCGCCCTTATAGAGACGTCGGAGTTCGTCACGCATCTCGCTTGGTTCGCGCCAGTTGTTGTTCGGACCGGCATCGTCGGGCGAAGCAGAACAGATGAACGTGCGATCCTCAACGCGAGCGACGTCGCCCGGATCGGAATGCGCCCAGTACGAATTTGGTCGCTTGTTCTCGTCAAGTTTGGTGAAGGTGCCGGCCTCTACGAGGTCCTGGCACAAGTCGTCGTACTCCCTTTGGCTGCCATCACACCAATACACGTCGTCGGGCTCGAGAATCTCGGCCCACTCAGCTACCCATTGTTTGAGGGCTTGGTTCGTGGTCTTGCCGCTCACGTCACACCCCTGGCGTGCCCATGTCGACTTCAGAACCGAGTCGCAACTTTGCGGCGCGACCCTGCGAATCCAGATCGAACACGACTCGCTGTCCCTGACGCAACATGCGGAAGATTGAGCCATCAATCGCGTTGGGGGCGAGCTCGTAATCCTTCAGATCCTTGTCACACATGACCAGGCCGTCTCCTGAAACCGGGTCATAGGACTTCACGACACCTTGCATTTCGCCCTCCGCTCAGCGCAACACTGCGCTATGACGAAATGTACCAGTGGAGCCCGAAGTGGCTGGTAGGGAAAACCCTCTATCTGACGGCGCGATGTGCCTAATCTGCCGCCGCGATGGAGCCGCAGATGCCCGATTTTGTAGCATTTGACGATGGCCATGCTCGAGGTGTTCGGCGCCGAGGCGTTGCGTAAGACGATTGTCACCTTCCGCGACACGATGAAGGCCCACCAAGAGGGCATCAATCGGCTGAACGTCTATCCCGTACCGGACGGAGACACGGGTACCAACATGGGTCGAACTTTGGATGCCGTGGTGGCGGAGCTTGATGGCGCTTCTGGCGATATGGAGGCGACATGCGCCGCAATCAGCCACGGCTCGTTGATGGGCGCTCGCGGCAACAGCGGAGTGATCTTGAGTCAGGTGTTGCGTGGGCTTTCTTCGAAGATGCGCGCGGCTGAGAGCGCCGATGCGTCATCGTTGGCCGCAGCGTTGAAAGCAGCGAGCGAATCCGCCTACACGGCGGTATTGAAACCAATCGAAGGAACGATTCTCACGGTGGTGCGCGAAACAGCCGATGCCGCGGTTACTGCCGCGGCAAAGGGTGAGAGCCTCGCATCGATGTTGACCACCGCTCGAAAGGCCGGACAGGTGGCGCTCGACAACACGCCCGAGCAGCTGCCAGTACTCAAAGAAGCGGGAGTGGTGGACGCAGGTGGCGCCGGATTCCTGTTGTTCATGCACTCGGTGCTCAATGTCGTTGCCGGCGAACCGATACCGGAGCCCTCGGTGGTCGCCGGTCCTTCGAGCGAGCAGATCGAAGCGCTGATGAGTCGCGGCGAAGGTTCGGCAGAAGTCGACGTGAGCGAACTGCGCTACGAGGTGATGTTCTTGCTCAATCTCGAGGATTCCAAGCAACGCCAGTTCATGGAAGCGTGGGGCAGGATCGGCGACTCGATCGTTGTCGTTGGCGGCGACGGCCTGTACAACTGCCATGTTCATACCAACGACATCGGTGCAGCCATCGAAGCGCCGATCGAGTTGGGTGGCAAACCCTTCAAGATCCGTGTCACCGATCTCTTCGAGGAAGTCGCCGAGGAGCATGCAGAGCGGGAGGCCGCGATGGTCTCGGGAATGACAGCGGGCGCCGCGACAAAGCGTCCGAGTGCGGTGGCGTCACTTCCCGCCGTCGGATGCGCGGTGATTGCCATCTGCAGCGGCGACGGACTCGCCGAGTTGTTCGGGCAGATGGGTGTGCAAGGTGTGGTGACCGGTGGTCAGACGATGAATCCGAGCACGGCGGAATTGCTCGATGCCGTCACGCACATGAACTCGTCGCAGGTGATCATCCTGCCGAACAACAAGAACATCATTCCCGTCGCCAATCAGATCGATGCATTGACGGACAAGACGGTGGTGGTGGTGCCGACATGCTCGATGCCCGAGGCGCTCGCCGCTCTCGTGCATTACGACCCGGAGGGCACTGCTGAGAGCAACGCCTCGGCGATGAATGCGGCGATCACGACCGTTTCGACGGGCGAGGTGACGTGCGCGGTGCGATCCACGAAGACCGAAGCTGGTCAGGTGAACGAGGGCGACTGGATCGGCCTCGTTCGTGGTGATGGTGTGGTTGCTATTGGCGGAACCGCGGTCGTTGCGGCAACCAAGTTGCTCGACCACATCATCGGCGAATCGGGTGAATTGCTCACACTGATTGCGGGCAGCGATGCCACCTCCCGCATGGTGGAGGAGGTCACGGCCTACGTGGCCGACAAACATCCGGGCGTTGAAGTGGAAGTGCATCAGGGTGGTCAACCGCTCTATCCGTTCCTCTTCGGCGTGGAGTAGCCAGCCATCGCCACCAAGCGCGTCGCACCTTCCGGTGAGCCCGGCCCGCTGACGCTTCCCGAACTCGCTGAAATCGATGTGTCGGCCCTGAAGGGCGTCGGTGACAAACGCAAATCGGCGCTCGCTGAGTACGGCGTGCACAACGTGTTGGAGCTGGTCACCACCTATCCGCGCAGATGGGTGGACCGCACTGCCGAAGCGAGAGTGCGTGACCTCACCGAAGGCAGCGAGGCACTCGTGCTCGTGGAAGTGCGCAAGGTCACGGTAAGGCCGATGCGCAACAGGCGAACCATGGTCACGGTGCAGGTCGGCGACGAGTCGGGCCGACTCAGCGTGGTGTTCTTCAATCAGCCGTGGCGTGCCAAACAGCTGAAGGAAGGAATGCAAGTTGCGCTGTTCGGTAAGGCGGAGGTGTTTCGCGGTTCGCTGCAGATGACGAACCCCATCGTGGATGTGATCGGAGATCGAACCGGGCGGATCGTGCCGATCTACCCACAGAGCGAGAAGGCAAGCATCGCGACCTGGGAGTTGGCGGGGTGGGTGGAAAACGCCCTCGACCGTTGCTCCGCCAGGGGAATTGCCGATCCGGTACCAACCGAGTTCCTTTCCTCGAACGGCCTGATCGACCGTCATTCGGCAATGCGCGCAATTCATTTGCCTCAGTCGATGGAGGAGAAGGAGAGCGCTCGTCGGCGCTTGGCGTTTGACGAGTTGGTGCGTGTGCAATTGGTGCTGGTAGGACGCAAGCGCGCGTATGAAGCAAATCACCGCGGTATTCGTCACGTGATCAAAGGTGAATTGCTGAATCGGTTCGCAAAGGCGTTGCCGTTCCCGATGACGAAAGCGCAGAAGCGGGTGATCAGTGAGATCGGTCACGACCTCGCGGATGCGGCTCCGATGCATCGCTTGCTGCAGGGTGACGTGGGAAGTGGCAAGACCGTCGTCGCCGTTGCTTCGATGTTGATGGCGGTGCAGGGTGGTCACCAAGGCGCCCTCATGGCTCCTACCGAGGTACTTGCTGAGCAGCATTTCAGCGGGGTCAGTCGCATGCTCGAGGGATTGATGGTGCCGGCATCCGACAACTTGTTCGGAGATCGCCCATTGCGCGTCGAACTTCTCACCTCACGTGTCACCGGTGAACGACGACGATCGGTGCTCGAGGAACTCGCCCGCGGAGATATCGACATCGTTATTGGCACTCACGCTCTGATCGAAGAGTCGGTGCAGTTCTCGAGCCTTGGTGTCGTGGTGATCGATGAGCAACACCGTTTCGGGGTCGAGCAGCGTGCGGCTCTGCGAGAGAAGGGCAATTCGTCGCTGATGCCTGACGTGTTGGTGATGACGGCCACCCCCATTCCGCGAACCGCGGCGATGACGGTGTACGGCGACCTCGAGGTGAGTGTTCTCGATGAGTTGCCTCCGGGGAGGACGCCGATCGTCACGCGATGGGCAGCGGGTCCGTTGGTGGAGCAAACGATGTGGGCCGCCGTGCGTGAGGCGGTGGCCAAGGGTCAGCAGGCCTATGTGGTGTGCCCGATGATCGAGGAGAGCGAGAAGTTGGAGGTGGCATCGGCAGAAACGATTCATGCCAGCCTTTCGACAGGTGAATTGAAGGGGTTACGGCTCGGTCTGATCCATGGTCGTTTGTCTGCCCCGGAGAAGGACGACGTGATGAATGCGTTTCGTCGTCGTGATTTGGACGTGCTCGTTGCGACCACGGTCATCGAGGTGGGCGTGGACGTTCCCAACGCCACGGTGATGGTGGTGCTCGACGCCGATCGATTTGGTATCGCGCAGTTGCACCAGTTGCGAGGCCGTGTTGGTCGTGGCGCGCTTGCCTCCGAATGTTGGTTGCAAACCAAGAACCCCGAAGAGCCTTCTCCTCGTGTGGAGGCGCTCGTTGAATCAACGGATGGTTTCGTGCTCGCCGAGATCGACCTCGAGTTGCGCGGCGAGGGAACGTTGATGGGGGCGATGCAGAAGGGGCGAAGCGACTTGAAGCTGGCGTCTCTTCGCCGAGACAGGGAGTTAATCGAGATCGCTCGTCGGGTGGCCACCGAGATCATTGATTCGGATCGCACCTTGAAGAAGCACCAGTTGCTTCGTGATGAATTGCGTCTGCTCGTTAGCAAGAGCGAGGCGGAGTACCTCTTCCGCAGTTAACGGTTATTCGACTGGCGGGAGTTCGATGTCCCACCTGTCCAGGCAGTCGCTGCACCGGTAAGCCACGACATCGCCTGCGTACCAGTTGCCATCTTCGCTCGACTGAGTGAGCAGGTGGGCTCGTCCACCGCAGTCCACGCAGACGATCACCTCATCGGGAGGGCTGGCCAGCCCTTGCATTCCACGTTCATCGGACATGGAGATCAGTCAACCAGTCAGCGGGAACTACTCCCGCGACGACTGTCATTTGAAAATGAGGAGGTTAAACAACTCGGTCACGAGGACTTCGTATTCGGCCAAGCTGACGGTATTTCGAGTCTCGAAGTCGTTAATCACCAATCCGAAGGCAAGAGCCTGGAAAAGAATGGTCACCGCCTGCGCGGACACTTTTGACTTTGAGCCTGTGCGCTTGCGCGCCATTTCAATCAGCTCTTGCGTGGCTTCATTCATGAGCTGTTGGTTCTTTGCCAGAGCATCGGCAAGTTTGGGAATGTCGAAACTTGCCGCGATTGCCATTGCCCGTAGTCGTCTGTTTCTGATGCGATGCGATGCATTGGGAGAGGGCATCAAAGCGACAAGATCTGATACTTGTAGTGATCTAGCGCTCGTCTCGATCAAATTTTTCATAGCCTGAATGTCCTGCATGAAAAATGTCGCAATTGATCCCGCGAGCACCTCAGCGAGCAACCCGTCACGATCACGGAAATACTTGTAAATGAGAGGTACCGACACGCCCGCACTGGCGGCGACATCTGCCACGCGAAGCCCAACGATGCCATTTTTTTCAATTTCGTCGAGTGCGCTTTGCACGATGCGATCTCGTGCGCTCACTTCGGTCATCGTCATGACTCCGAGTGTAGAAGTCGTGATTCCGCGGAACCTTAGGGTGAGATTTATTAATTATTTCTGTCCAGCACGGGGTCTGACCTTGTTAGTGCTCGTTACTCTTTGCGTGTGCGTGTGGTGGCGGGGACATTGCGAGGGCGCAGAATCGAATCGCCGAAAAGTAGGACTACACGTCCCACCACTGACAAGGCCCGTCAGGCAACGTTCAACGCATTGGGAAGTCTTGGCGTGATTGAAGATGCCGTAGTGGTGGATGCCTTTGCCGGCAGTGGAGCAATGGGTATCGAAGCACTGTCTCGGGGTGCCCAGCACTGCACATTCATCGAAAACGACCGTGAGGCACTTGCCGTGCTGCAAGCCAACCTCGAATACCTGGGGTTGCGTGATCGCAGCACAGTCGTCCGTGGAGATGCCCTTGCTCGGTTGGATCAGATTGCCAATGCAACGCTGGTGATCGCTGATCCGCCCTATGAATTCAATCGATGGGCGGAATTGTTCGCGCGAGCAAACGGAGAGTTGGTGGTGGCGGAGAGTGATCGGGAGTTGGAGACAGAGAATCCCCCAATCACAGGCTGGGAGGCCATCCGCGTCAAGCGTTACGGGCGTGCGTTCGTCACCTTTTTCCAGCGGTTAGCGTGAGACCCCGTATGGGGCTTGCGTTCTATCCCGGCAGCTTCGACCCTTTTCACCTTGGTCATTTGGACGTCGTGGAACAGGGGCTCGAGATCTTCGGGGAACTCGTCATTGGCGTGATGCACAACCCGGACAAGCCGTCGGCATGGATGGGTCCGGACGAGCGGGCGGATCTCATTCGCCAGTCCGTCGCCCACCTCGGCAAGGGTGTCTGCGTGGAGACCTTTTCTGGCCTGGCAGTTCAGGCGGCAGCCAAGATCAAGGCGACGGTCATTCTGAAGAGCGCCAGAACTGGTGCCGATTTCGAGGTCGAGCAGCAAATGGCTCAGATGAATGAAGCTTCAACCGGCATTCGATCCGTGCTGGTGTTTTGCAAACCTGAGCATTCCTTCATCAGCAGTCGCTACATCAGGCAGTACGTGCAGGAAAATGGCGAGATGAAGACTCGCTTGGTGCCGGAGCCCGTGCACAAGGCACTCGCAGCAAAAACAGGAAAGGCTGGCAAGTGATGAGTAGGGATCAGTTCAACGAGGTTGATGAAACCATACCGGTCGAGTTGGGCGACACCGAGTCGATCCTCGAGCAGGTCATTGACACCATCGCGTCGGCGCCGAACGTTCCGCTGTCGAGCACACCGCGAATCGATCGTGATAACACCGTCGCGCTTCTACAAGACGCGCTCGCGTGTCTGCCGGAAGAGATCCGTCAGGCCCGTTGGATGCTCAAGGAGCGAGCCGAGTTCATGGCCAAGACGCAGCGCGAAGCGGACGAGATCATCGAGGCGGCTCGCGTGCAGGCCGAGCGCATGGTGCAGCGCACCGAAGTAGTGCGCGCCGCCGAGGCTCGCGCGCGTCAGATCATGGATGCAGCCGATGCCGACTCGCGTCGTTTGAAGAACGAGACGGAGGATTTCCTCGATCGACGTCTGGCGAGTTTCGAGATCCTGCTCGATCGCTTGTCACGAACCGTTGCTCAGGGTCGTGAGCGTTTGAACGTCGTGGGTATCGGTGTGCAGGAGCCGGCAGCGGAAGAGCCCACTGAGCGCGACATCACCAGCGCTACGTTCTTCAATCAAGACGACACCAACCTCTACTAGAACGCATCCGCGTCTCGTCATGGCGTCGCCACTCGTCGTCAACATCCTGGAGCTGATCCGGCGTCCGGGCACGTACAAGGACCTCGATGTCGACGTGTCCACCGCCGAGTTCGCCTTCGACGATCCGCGAATCGACGACTCCCGTGATGTGCATGCAGAGCTTCACGTGGAGAGCACGAGCGGGGGAATAGTGGTCAACGGTTTCGTCACTGCGCAGGCGCGCGGAGCATGCAGCCGTTGCCTCGCCGACCTTGGACTGTCCGTGGCAAGCGACGTGGACGAGATCTACCAACGCGTGCCAGAGAACGATGACGTGTATCCGCTGGAGGGGGACCAGTTGGACCTGCGCCCGATGGTGCGGGAGTCCGTGCTCCTAGCCATCCCCGAGGCACCGCTGTGCAGCCCCACCTGCATGGGGCTGTGCCCGGTGTGTGGCGTGGATCTCAACCGCGAATCCTGCGGTTGTGCCCGCCCCGCCGCCGATGATCGCTGGTCGGTGCTCGATCAATTGAAGGGGAAGCTCCCCGAATGAACTCAACCCGCCCCCGATAGCCTCAGATGAGGTTTTAGGTCGAACGAGAAGCGAGTAGGCGATGCCAGTTCCCAAGAAAAAGAAGTCGAAGATGAAGGGCCGCAGCCACATGGCAGGCGCCTGGAAGTTGAGCGCACCGTCGACCAGCACCTGCCCGCGATGCAGCAACGCCAAGTTGCCCCACACCGTGTGTGGCAACTGTGGTTGGTACAAGGGTCGCGTCGCCGTCGACGTCGGCTGATTTTCTTTCGGGCTCGTTCATGTTGCCCGTTGCAGTAGACGCCCTTGGGGGCGACAAGGCCCCCGCAGAGATTCTCGCCGGCGCGAAGCAAGCCGCGAGCGAAGGCATCCCCATCCTGCTTGTTGGTCCGGAGGACCTCGCTGATCGCGGCGACCTCCCGTTGCATGTCGCTACCGAATTCATCGA
>Ga0129336_10000075_pt1 | contig 43098 bp, 81 predicted proteins | sample CPB6_02_DNA_FD_96878 | JGI IMG/M metagenome (GOLD analysis project Ga0129336, IMG submission 96878) | Freshwater to marine salinity gradient microbial communities from Chesapeake Bay, USA - CPBay_Sum_0.6_0.2_DNA | ecosystem: Environmental > Aquatic > Marine > Coastal | place: USA: Chesapeake...
AACCATCTTCCCAGTTTACATGTATAGTACCAGTATCGTCTACTAGCCTTACAACTCCAAAATCTCCTGGTTTAAGTTTAGTATACTGATCGTCAGTATAAACTAACTGTACTTTTTTTCCAATATATGCGCATTGTTTCATGGTTTTTCCCCTATTTGTTTATATCGTTGCTTGTAAGAATCTCCATATATAAGATCTTCTAAGCACTGTCTGAAAAACTGCTCAATAGTTATATTTTGATATTTACAAGCAGTTAATATTAAATTAAATTCTTCTATAGGAAACTTTATTACATCAATTTTTTTACCGGTTTCAGAAGATACTAATTTAACTTTTTTGTATTTCTTTTTAAATATCATAGCTAGTCTTGAAGATCAGCTGTTATTAAAAATCCTGGTCCATTAATTTCAGGATCTTGAGAAGGAATGATTGCTTGACCATCGTGAAAAATTATAACCATAGGAATATCATTAAAACCTACTAATCCATCCCATCCTAATTCTGAAATTTCAGATTCTTTAAGTGGACGAATAGTATGAACCATTTTACCTATAAGAGATCCATATTCTTTTGTTAATATCTTCTGCATCTCTTTTTCAGTTTCAAGCATTTTAATCCCATTCTTTCTTATCAGGTGGCGGTTTTTTCTTAGATGGTATAGTTTTAGCTTTTAATACATTTCTATCAGCGAAGTTTTGCTTGTCTTTTTTAGACCAACGAGAAATTATTCTTTTTTTAAACATATTCAGATTCTCTTAAAATACATTCAAGACAATACCATACTTTATAAATTGATTCTAATGTAATAACATCGACTATTTCACCGGCATCAATTTGATAAGAAGCTTTACAAGAATTGCAAAATTCACTTATAATAGTATTTTTAGAATTATGGTTTAAAGCTCGAATATAAGCATCGCGCATAGCTTCATGATCCATCGTCTATCACCGACCAATCTTCAATTATAACTTGGCATTTTTGTTTGCACAATGGACAAGTGGGAGCAGCATATTGGCCCCACATTGAATGACTAGGCATTTGTCTGCAAGCACACTCTAGGATTACTTCTGGACCCCATGTTTGTATCAAGGACTCTTTTGCTTGTCTAGTTGTTTTTATCTTGTTTAATTTCTTCATAAAAATCTTTTAAATTCCATCCAATAACAATGCAAACTATAGAGTGAACAAGAAAAAGAGGCCACATAAAAATTAATCTTCTACTTGATAATCTTCATATGAAGACCAAGGTATTCCATTAGAATCTTGGAAAGTATCAATATAAGCATCATCTATTGAATTAATATAATCATCGTGTTCTATGTTATTTTTGTTCATCAGAAAATCCTTTGTATATAGAAAAAGTCTTAGCAGTAACAACATCTATAAGAGCATTATATAATTTAGGCCATCTAGTTTTGATTTCTAGAAGAACCTTATCATTATCAGCTTTATCTGGGTCTTTGGAAGTAAGGGCTTTGTAAAGCCTACCAATAACTTCATGTTCTGACTTTAGTATAGTAACAAAATCAGGGGGAGTAGTATAGGTTATTTCAGCAGAAGTAGATGTTTTAGTGTAAGAATTATTAGGTAAATTCTTTACATAATAGTTTGTTTTAGTATAAGAATTTAAATTATTGTCATTCTTATTAGGTAAAGAAATCTGTCTTAAACTAGTTGCTAGATTGTTTATGGCGTCCGCTAAATTTTGTATAGTTTCTATAATCTTCATTAATCGTCCTCTTCTTCTTCTTTGTCGCACTTAGTGCTCTTGACTATTTTTTCCCAAGCGCAATCGCATGGTGAATTTTGTTGACCAATAATTTTCATGTTAATATTTAGCTATCTGAGATAATCTTTGGTTTTCAGCTGTTAAATTTTCAATCAAAGTTTCATAAGAATTAATCTTATCAAGAGTCAAAGATAATATCTTAACAGCATGATGCATTAGAGTGTAAACAATTATGGGATCATGTATTGATTTATCAGCTTCATTAGATAATTCAGACATTACATTTTTGATTTGAGCCTTGAGAATATCATTCATTGTTTTAGTATATCAAAAAGGTTCATCTAAGTCTATACCATTAGCAGAATTTTGATTATATAAAATTTCTTTAGGAAATGGTATTTTTCCAAATTGATCATAATTAAGATTATTTTTTTTAATCATTTTCATTAAAACGTTGTTGATAATATTAGATAGTTCTGAGATAGGACTATCTAAATTAGAAACTATAATTTTTGAAGAAGTATTAACGTTTGAAGAAGTATTAACGTTTGAATTAGAATTAATATAAGAATTTTCTCCCCAATCAGGCAAAGTGTGCATGAACTTCTTCTTTCGGCCAATTTGATATTGGTGTTAAACCATCACCAAAAAAATTTTCAAGAGCTTCATCTGTTCCACAATTAGAACAAATTTCTGTCTTATTATCTACCCGAGAAATAGCTCCTGGATAAGCTCCCGGCATTTCATCGTTAGGTATATAATGCGTACATCTAGGGCATATATTAGTTGGTTGCATTTAGTCCTCCAAAAGAATTATTAAATCATCTATATAATCTAAAGCGGCTATATAGCCTTCCCAATAATAATAGTCAGTATGAGCATCTTGCGATGCCTTCAACTGGTATTCTCTTGCGTTATTTATCTTATCTTTTAATCTTTTTTCTAACTCTAGTTTGTTCATAAATAAACCTCTTCATTATTAGAAACTTTAGGAAACACAGCATTTTTAGAATTAAACGCAGAAACACTAATGTGTTCACCACAAAAATCTTCTGCGTTTACAACAGGAAACTGCCATCTAGATGAATACAAAGCTTTAGAATCATCGACTCTTACTGGAGGATACCTATGGCAAGAATACCAAGGTGTATGATTATTTGGTTTGCGAGCAAAAGCGCAATTTTGACACTCTACATTATTCATATTCCAAGTTCTTTTCTTTTTTGAGTAGCTGATATTTTTTGTAAATCTTCAGATAGATGGACCTGCTCAATGGAGTATCCTACATCTCTACCATATATTATATTTGTTATATTTGGAAGCTTAAGGACAAAAGCTTCATCTTCTTGTTCGTAAATTAATTGACTAACTTGATCAAATGTTAAAGGATCTTTTTCTGAAGTTAAATAAGTATCTCTAACTCCAATAAGAACTTGATCAGTTCTGTTGAATCCTTCTTGGTAAAGGGCATGGTGGCCCTCATGCCAAGGCTGGTATCTACCAAGCATTAAAGTCGTAGGTCTTCTCCAATCAAACAAGCCAGAATGACGAATAACGGCATCAGCTTCTTGTTCAGGAGTAAGACCATAATTAATTTTAAGATCATAAGCAGTTGGATCTTGCCATATAGAATTAGTGTCAGCAAACCTACTGCTTTCAATCCTATGAACCCAAGTAATATAATTTGCCCTACCAAAAGCTTTTCTAGTTTCACTTGTTGGACAAACAAAATCAACAACAACATTAAAACCTTGATCATCTAAAAGACGAGCTAAAGCTCCCATTCTTCTAGATTGTTCTATTCTATCTTCATTAGAAAATCCTAAATCAGAATTTAAATCTGCTCTAACAGCATCCGCATTTAAATGTATTGCGTTTGTTCTGTTAACTATACTTTCAGCCAAAGTTGTTTTGCCAGAACCTGGCAATCCAATTATTAATAATATCAATTTAAAATAATCCTAACGATGATAAAACTTGTATAAAAAGAGCAGAGAGACAAATAGAAATTAAAAGAAAAAGAAAAACTTTATCTGTTTTTTCATCAACTTCAAAATATTCAAAAAAATATTCTCTCTTAATCCTTCTTTTCATGCTGTATAAACGTCCCCATTTTCTTCTATCTTAGAGTCTTCATAAGGGGAAATTATACGGCGATACAATTCTAGTTTAGCACATTCCATTACTCCAACAACTTCATTAAGTGTAGAATAACTTTTTCCTTTTTTATTAATATACCAATCTAAAATAGAAGTAATAAAATAATTAAGTTCGCCGGCATTATCTATATTTGTTTCGTTTAACAAAATAGCTGCACGATCTTGTTGTTTAATGTATGGCATATATATCCTTTAAATAGATGGATTGGCAATTATAGCAAAAAACATAATAAAAATCTTTAAAAAATAAGCTAAATTTATCATAAAATTTTTAAAAGAATCTTTAGATATTTTCACTTAATTCCCTTTTCTAACCATATTTTGTATGTGCATTCAAAACACATATATTTGTCAATTAAAGATTTATCAGTATTATATGCGTAGGTAGTTCCTACTTTTCTGATATTAGTTGTAACATCACCGCAAACGCTACACTTTTTTGGCAGTTTTTTTTCTTGTCGCATTTGTTTTACCTTTTGTTTTAGGTGCGCCATTTTCTTTTTGAGTATCGTCTTCAAACTTTGCATTTTTATCTTTTAACCTATCAATATCTGGATTTCTAAGAGTATATACACCATGAGAAAACTTAACAAACAAATCAACTCTAGATTGAACAAAATTGTTTGCAGTAGGATAAGACCAGTCAACAAGTTCGGCTACATCTTTTACTTTTACTTTTTTGCCTGCGTTAGTTTTACACCAGTCTGTTACTTGATTGTATTTGTCTTGTCTTTTTGAATTCTTTAATGGTTTACTAATAATATCAGAAATTTTTATGTCTTCACTATTTTTTAGAGAATCTTTTTTAAGATGACCATAATTTATGAGTATGTCTTTAGCTACATGAGGGGCTATAGAATACTTAGGCATTTCAGAAACACCATGTAACTGAAGAACATATAAAGCTCTCATATATTCAGATAAATAAAAAGAATAATCTTTTAAATAAGAAAGTCTGAAAACATCTCCCTCACAGTATAAATCACACATATTTTGATATTCAGATTTATACCATTTTTCAAGAGAAGAATCACTTAAATCTGGAGCAGGATTTATAAACTTATGATCTACCATTTTAGTTCCTTACTAACGAGTGGCTTTTGTAAAAAAAATTATTTAGTAAAATCTTGAACAACTGTTTTAAAAGGCGCTCCTGTATGAGGATCAAATTTAGCAGCAACAGATAATGATTTTAGTGCAAGAGTTTTAGCAGTGTGAACAGTTAATGATTTTTTAGTAGATAAAGATTTGTTCATGTGCAAAGCGCCAAGTGCAAATGGAGATCCAGTACCAAGAGCATATATTCCACTTACGTCAGAAGCCCAAGAATAATCACTATCTACGACATAAATAGTGCCATTAACGACAACCATAATAGTTGATCCCTGTTCAGCTATATGCATCTTATCATCTGTATCAGGAACAGCATAACCTTGTTTTTCAAAACAATCTCTTAAAGCTGGAATAAAATTGTTGGTAAAAAACTTATCAAGTTTTGACCCTTTCATTCCAACTGTAGGTGGAGGAGGATTAAATACATGATGGAGAATATTTATCGCTCTTACATCACCAGCTGCACCTAATATATATTTACCATTAACAGCAACTTTTGAACAACTTTCACCAAGTGTAAATATTTGAGAAGTATAACCAGAATCGTCCATAGACGATATGCGAGAATCATATCCTACTACGGCAAAACCGTCTCCTTGTATCGCAACTATTGTGGTCATATTCTATACATTATACACTATCTGATCTAATCTTGAGATGTTTTAAAGTTAGAAGAAAATAAAGATCCAAATACTTTTAAAGCTATTTCATTAACTTCTTCTGCTTTGGCATGTGAAGAATAATAAGTTTTATTATTATTATTATTATAGTTAAAATAATAAGAATTATTATATTTTTTCTTTTTATTTTTTCTTCCCATTACTTTATATTAAGCTTTCTAACGGGAAGTAAAACTTCAGAAGAAGAAACTTGAACCAAACCTTGATCGGTAACTTTAACAATTTGAACAGATCTTTTTTTATTTCTAATATTTTTATTAAAATAAGAACCAATAGATTCTTCTTTTATCATTGTTTCAAATGATTCTTTAGAAATTTCTGCATATGCCCATATAGACTTAGAATTAAATTCTACCACTAATATATTAGTAGGATAATTATAAGTCAATTTTTTAATAAAAGCACTGTCGTCTATTGCTGTATAAGCAACTGTTTCGTTATCAGAATATGTTATTCTCATTTTTCCTCCAAATGGTTGTAGAAGTGTATCATCTAGCAGACCCATAAAGCAAATGATACACTTCTACAGATCTTTTTAATGGAGCCCTCGGTCAGGATTGAACTGACGACCTTCCGCTTACAAGGCGGATGCTCTACCACTGAGCTACAAGGGCCTACGAAATCAAGGTTAGTAGATGCAAGTTGACTAAGCTTCGGCATTGTCTATCGTCCCGCCTAAGCAGCTGATAAGTTTCATCAACTACAATATTATCTACTAACCTTTGGCTAACTGTTGATAGAAAACAGTTAGAGTTCTTAAGCGCCCTAGGCAGGATTCGAACCTGCGACCAACGGATTAGAAGTCCGATGCTCTGTCCAGCTGAGCTACCAGGGCCAGGTTCATGATATCAGAAAGAGAAGAAAAAGAATCAGGATAATCATAATTTTTTCTACTTTTAGTATCAATATATAAATTGACTTCTAAAACATCATTTGTATAATTATCTAAATTAATTTCTTCATTTCTGACATGATATATAAATCCATTAGACCAGTAAGCACCTTCGACTATATATCCAGGAGTGTTATACTCTTTAATTGGATAATTAAGATTGTCAAAGTGCAAGTCTTTAAGAAGTTTATATCTGAAAACATTGATTGGAGACATAGACCAAATATCAAACTTTGGATTTTCAGGATGTTCTATGCGACCATGAGATATAGAAAACAAATCTGCTAAGAATAAAACAAAATCTTTTTGTAATAGTTTAGAAGAAAAAATAGACCAATCCCTATAGGTATTTAAATACTGATGAAGAAAATAAGATCTTTCTTCACTCCAATCAGTTGGAATGGTTGATATAGATTTTAAAGTGCATCCGAAAATTTTCAGGCATTTGTAACCTGACTCTTTAAGGTAATTTTAACGTAGAGCATTCTTTTTTCTATAGCAGAAAGAAATCTTATTGCTCCCATTTTCCATTTATCTTTTTTCTTATTAAATTCTATAATTTCTTCATCAGATGGATTTGATGCTCTTAATTCAAGAAAAGCAATTTTATCTTTAGACTTTTGTGAGCTTAATTGAAACTCTACATCTCTTCGAGTAGTTTGAAGAACATAAAGCCAAAGATCAATATTCTCTATGAGATACTGTTTTTCTTGTTCAGAAGATTCATTTCTTACGTCTTTTAAAACTACAGATTTGAATTCTTCCAATTGTTTGTCGTAGGCATCATTTTGAACTTGAGTGTTCATTATAAGTTTCCTTTTTGTAGAGATAATCATACGCAAAAATTATATCATTATTAAAGTTTTCTATCAAATGAGAACTAGTTTTTGCAATATGAGTAGGAGAATAAGTAACTAAAACTGGCCAAGAACCAATCCAAGTAATTTTTCCCCTATAGTCTTTAATCGTTAAATCTTTTCCAAATAAAGAAGCTGCAGTAACTGAACCTAAAGAAACTATTAACTTTGGATTTAACATCTGTAATTCAAGATGTAAATAAGGTGAACAGTTAAATATTTCTTGTGGTTCGAACTTTCTTTTTGGATAAGAACACCTATTAAGATAAGTTAAACAAACTCTATCAGAGGAAAAATTAGCTGCCTTTAATGTAGAAAGAAAAAATTCAGCAACCTCTCTGTTATAGATTGGATAATCTAAAACAAAAACAATATCAGGATTTTTTACATTCCACATTGGAAGGGTAGGATCAGGTTTAAAGTTTTTGCACTTTCTGCAATTAAGAACTTGGGTATGCAAATCCTTAATTGAGAAAGAAATTTTTTGAGCAATTAAATCAGAACGTAGATCTTGAATAATCTCATTCAATTCAGAATGAGCAAATCTATTTTCTAATCTTAAAGCTAAATTTTCCAGCAAAGAACTTTCAGCATACCCTAAATGTAGCCCATTAGAAGGATTAAATTTATTATAATCTTCAGAAAGTGCTAACTGAACTAATTGCTCAATTTCTTCGTTAGAAAATTCATCCGTCATTAGAATGATTCTGGGACAAATGAACTTGTTGCTTCAGGCTTATCTTTGTCTGCTGGCTTTGAAGCATTTCCAACATAAGAAAGTGACTCTGCAACAATAACTACTCTAGAACGATTTTGATTGTCTTGCTGCCAGCGTTCCTGTACAAGTCTACCAATAAGTTGGATTTGAGAACCCTTTTTCATTTTATTGGAAGTAATTTGAGTATGAACAAACTGGGCATTCTTTGAAGAATATGATTCTCCGTCCTTGAGGTAGTAAACTACATCAAAGTAACCAGAAGCTCCCGAAGAGCCTTTTTCTGAGCCAGCGTAGTCAACAGCTATTCTAAGCTTTGCTATTCTGTCGTTAATTAGTTCTGGATCTGCAACAACACCAGCTGTTACAGATACAACATTCTTTGGATCTAACATTTTGTCTCCTAATAGTCTTTTATTGATTATTGTTATTTGTATTTTCTTCCAAAGTAGATTGGAAAAAATCTATTATACTTTTTAAATACTCTATAGACATAGTCATACCATCAATAGGTCCGTATTGAAAAGAGTAACTTTGGTATAAGTTATTAAAAAGATTAAAAATTCCAGACTTTAAATCTGTTATATTGTCAGTAGAAATATACTGAGATACTTCATCTACAAATTCAACATTATCTGAATCTTGTGTGTTTTTGTTTGGGTCAGTCATTAGAGTTCCTACGTGATAATACTTGATCAATCATTTCTGAAACAATCTTTGGATCTTTGTAACCTTTATCGTATAAGATAGATATAATAGGTTTAGGATCAATATGATTATAAGTGATCAATTGAAGATTAAAGATATCATTCAAAGTATATATTCTATATTTATTTAAATCTCTTTTTGGTTCAGGATACTTTCCGTTTCTTTTCCCTATTTGCTATAGTTAAAGTGGAAACATTTAAAATATGAGAAAGTTCTATCCTAGAAAAAGTAGGGTAATTAGTAAGCTTAGATTTAGCCATAAGTTTAACACCTTTTTGTAAGTTTATCTATGTATATATAGTATCGCAAAAAAGATGTAAAAACAAGTCTAAAGATAACTAATAATGAAGTATATTTTCAGATAGGTGCTGAGAATTAGACTTATAAGAACCTGCAGTAAGTTGGTACAAATTGTGTCTAGAACTTACATGCAAAACATTAGAAACTATATCTTTAAAAGATTTAAGTTTAAATCTTAAAAGAGAAACACCATCATCAATAAATTGACTAAGATCATCTTCATTGTAACAATCTGGATCATTATCTTCAAAAAATTCTTCAGCTAAATTTTCTTTAATAGTTTCGTAATCATTTTCCCATAATTGATTTGCACTGGGTACTGGAAATATAGAATTAACTATATCATTTAAAGAAAAGTTTAAAATAGAATTTATATAAAGAGAAAAAGATTTATTTCTAGAATTACCAGAAATTATATTTATACGGTTATAGTGATTTTCAAAAACATTTAATTTGCCTTGAGATTCAAAATATTCTTTTGCGTGTTTAAAAGATTCAGATCTTCTTTGATTTACAGGATAACAAGTATGAGGAGTTAAATCCATTATAGTATCAATTAGGTCAGCATTCCATCCACTGTTCCAAACAGAATCATATGCAGCAGCAAATATTCCAGATAAATCTTGAGAATATTTTTCAACATCTTCCATAGAAGAATAAAAAGGTCTACATAACATTCCATTAGAATAAAAGTTAGGAAGAGTAGGAGAATATAAAGGTTCTTCAATTCCACTAGCTATAATAGAATTTCTACTATAATACATATATGTATCTATAAGTCTTTTATCGTTGTTAAAAATAGCTATATATACTTGCCAAGGTATTGGTATATAAGAATCTACTTTATACGCAGCTAAAACATCTTCGTTAATATTATCCTTATTAACAGGAACATGAGAAACCATTTTATGAGTTGGAGGAAGCTCGAATATTAAAACATTATTACTATAGCTTATTAAACCGGGAACTAAAAATCCGCTCGAAGAAGATCTTTCTAATTTAAACAAAGACTCAATTTTATTTGCGTCTTCGTGTTGAGCAAAATAGTATAAGTTAGTTGCATGTTCGTTTAAAGTATTTTCTGAAGCAAGAGAAATAGCATGATTGTAGTAGTGCCTTCTAGAATGGGAATCTTGTAACTGAGTAGACATTCCCGCTTGTTCTATTGCTGATATTACAGTAGGATCAGAATAATAAGTATTTTGTTCGTTGTTATTAATATTACGTCTTTCATATGAAGTAATATATATGGAATTATTTTTACTAGACATTAAAATGGTTCCTCTTCAGAAAAAAAAGTATTATTAATAACGTTGAGTTGATTACTAGAAAGACACTCTTGATAATGATCAATAAGATCAATTAAAATTGAATAAGCTCTTTCTTGAGAAATATTTTCATTAAAAGAAACAAAACTTTTATCTGTTGGATTTTCTTCAAAATCTACATGCAAGTATTTAGAACTATCAATTTCTCTAAAAACAGAAAATGGCAATTTGTGACTTCTGGCAAACATATCAGCAAGAAAAGAGGAAGGTCTAATTGAAATATTACCTATATAAGGTTGTCTTTCATCTTGATTTCCAAGCAGACTATTTAAAGAAGTAGTTTGTGTAGTTGGATAATTAGACATCATGTGCAGTAGATTATCTAATGAATAATTGCTCCATATGTTAAGGGTATTAACATATCCTCTAGTTAAAGCGTTTTTATTTTTAGCATATTCTGATTTAGCAATAGCTTCTCTATAGATTGAAAAATCATTATCGTTTTGAATTTCAAAATCTCGCATTAAGAAACGAGGAATAAGATAACTAGAAGGAATAATATCTGTATTCCAACCGCCACCCCAATAAGAAGAACAAAGTATCTCAAAAATATTTTTATTAGAAATATCAATATTAGAGATTTCTTCATTTATTCTTCTAGTATCTTCTCCATAACAAACTCCAGAATCACCAAATAGATTTGGAGTCCAAGCAGGCACTATTGGGTCATCTAAAGAATAAAGAGGTTTACTATTAAAAAATATTCTTAAATGATACTTTTGTGTTTCAATATTAAAATTTAGAATATAGACTTGCCAAGGAATCCATACTTCTACTTCCGGTAGACTGCGAGAAGAAGAAGCATACGCTGCTTTAGTTGGGGTGAATCTTATTTTAGTTTTAAAAGGAGGACGTTCAATAACAAGTTGACCACTAGAAGAAATAAACCTTGTAGCTATAGGATTTATTTTAGTAAGATCGTTCAAAGAATTATCATTATTAATTACAACACAATTATAAAATTTTGATGCAGTTGAAATAAAAGTGTCGTAATTAATTTTAAAATAATTAAAAGTATAATTTGCGTTATTCCAAGAAGGTTGATTTATCTTTAATAAATTAAGATAATTATTTTTAATAATAGCAACAGATGATACTGAATAAGGATTTGATGGGCCTTCAGTATAGTCAACGGGAGCTTTAGGATAGATCATAAATTATTACCCTTCGGATGAAACAAGAGACATTAAGTAGCTACTGTTTTTTGATTGACTATTATCGGAAAGATTTTCAACTGAAGTTAAACTAGAGGTAGTTTTAATAACTTCTTCATATACTTTAATGACTTCTTCTTCTACTGAAATTATATCTTCTTGAGTATATGGGCGACGAATCTTGGTAAATTCAACATCATCAATTTTAATAGTATACTCTACAGAAAAATCAGAATAATAAGATTTAACAAGTTGATATTTACTTGGAGAAGTATCTACAACTTTGTTATAAAAATAATCTAATTTAACTTCAGTTTCATTTTTAGAATAGAAGCTACATTGACTATGGACATTATATGGACAAACAACTAATTGTCCATTAGAATTAGCATTCAAAGTTGGATGAGAGCAATTGGGGGACTTAGCATCGTTTGCGTAAATGTAATCTTTAGAATAATACTTAATTGGAGCATTATTAAAGTTTGAACAAAGTGGAATTGGAATTTGGCGAACAGCTGTAACAAACATTATTTTTGTGTCTAAAGAATACATAATTCCAGGCATTGAGCCATCATTGCTTGGAATAGCTTGATAAGAAAGTACGCTCAGTTGAGTATGAGACTTATTCCAATCGGTTTTGCCAGGAAGATAATAATTTTCAAGATGTTGAATTACTTGTTGAGTAACAGTGTTGATATGATCTTCAATCATTGATTCTGCAATAATTACAGAATTTTGTTTTTGTTTAACAGAATAAAAACAATTAACAACCATTGCATGGGTGTTGTCTGATTGAGGAGTGGCGTAAGAATGAGCGCTGTCATATGGAATAACACATGAACCAACAGCAAGAGAATCGATATCAATTTGATTGTTTAAATTATTTTCAAGAATAATTTCACGTTCAAGATTGATATCGTAAAAATTAAATATATAGTTATCATTTTTATAAGTAAACATAGTGGTATCTTTCTACATCCAAGTGTGTTGGTGTGCTTTTACTAAATCTTGAGACATGCTCTGTATCTGGGTTTTTAACTGTTGATTTTCTTGCTTTAAAGACTCTAGTTTATCCATTAGGTACTTATAATCTTTTTTATATTGAGCAGTTATATTAGATACAATAGAAACTGCATTAGCAATACCGGCAAAAGAATATTCAGAATTCCATTGTTCTACAATAGAATTATATTCTTCTTTGGTAAATGGTCTAAATCTAAGGGCTATATAATTATCATAAGGAATGATTCTATGAGAAGATATCATCTTATCAATAACAAAAGAAAGTTCATTAGGTGGAATAATTGAATAATATTCCTGAATTAAAGAATCAAGAGAAAAAGGATATATTAAATTTTTCTGATTAACTTCAGGAACAGATTCCATATTAAAATCTAAATTATAGTCTCTTCTAAGATCTTCTTGTTCTGGTGCAGTCAGATGATAATAATCAGCTCTAAATTTCTGGTAAGAAGACTGTCTAGGAAGATTGTAGTGATTCCGTACAGCGTCTATATTAGCTCTTAAAGCTGGATAATATATTACTTCTGCAGGAATAATATTTTGACTTGTGTATATAGGATTTATATACCGTTTATTAAATTTAGAATAAGTTGGAAGAGCAAAAGACATTATGTCTCCTTTATAAAATGCGAAAAACTCAAATCATCATTTCTTATGTATGAGAGCAAATCATTAAATGGAAGTATAAACAAAGAAATAGTATCAGAATAAACTTCTGATACTAAAGGGTAAATTTGAGAAAGATAATAAAAGTTATTGTTTATTAAACTATGAGTATCTTCATCTACAAAAAGTAAAGAACTACTATTCTGTGGTGGAGTTAAATAGCTTTTCTGAAGCCAAGCTTTCAACGGCTGAGGCAAGATTTGGATCTGTTGAGCCCAGGAAGTCATTTGCTCCTTCTTTCATTATTGTAAGCATTTGTTTTCTAGATTCAGCTAGAGAATCATTAAATGCTTTTCTAGCTTCATCAGAATTAAAAGCTACTTGAGACAAAAGAGCTTCCATGAAAACAGCTTGTTCGCCAAATCCAACTACAATAGTTGCAATCTGTTTTTCAATCTGATCTATTCTAGCTTCGTATTCATTCAATCTTTCATCCATTTTATTAGCAACTGCTAAAATAATAGATTCTATTTGAACTCTGTAGTCTAAGTTGTCTTGATTATCGCTCATCAGTGATCATACCAATTCGGATTATTTGCAACATAACCAAAAAGAGCCATATCTAAAAGATAAGATATTGAACAAATTTCTTGTCTAGATACTTTAAGAAAATCAACAGATAAAGCTGTTTTAAGATCTGGAATAAAAGCACCAGTATCAGATTTTTTAGCAGCAAAGTGTCCACATTTCCATGCAAAAGCATTAGAATCAAAAGTATCATTATTCTGCCAATAATGAGCTTTAAAAATTCTGCTTATTGATTTTCCATTAATATCTGCTCCACCATAAGAAGCAAAGCCTTCTGGAGAAGGAATACCAGATCGTTCATTTGCAGGATAATTAGTTACTGCCGTACCATTAGAAATAGAACGAAGATAAGCAGCAAAATCAAAAGCGTCGACGTAAACATTAGTGCTACTTAAAAGTTTTCCTTCAGGAGATGTTTTTCCAATATCAATTTTAAACTTCATTCCTTCAAACCAAGGTTTAATTGATACAAATCCACTTTGTGATTTAGAACGAAACCATTTCTTGTATAGATCAGTTTGATAATCTTTAGGTGGTTGTACTTCGGAAGTTTCTTCGTCTAAAGATCCAATAAATTCATTTACATCAAAAGTCATAAATTACCAATTTCCTTTGGTTTTTACAATGTTACTGTTAGACATTTTAGCATATGTGCCGTTTAAAATCAAGGGGGCGTCTTCTAGTTGAGTAGAAGATGCAAAATCCCATTGTTCTAACGCAGTAGAATATAAATCTTTAATAGTCTGACGACTCTTGTTCCACAAGATATTTCTCATCTTGGGAGCATAAGTTAATATATCCTCAGTATTGATTGGTCTATACTCTGAAGATACAACGTAAAACTTAGTTTCTTTAATTAAAGACTTAATTTCTGCACCAGTAAAACCAGCAGTAGCAGAAGCCAAAGCAGAAAGATTAAAAGAATGATCAGTTTTAATACTGCTAAGATATATTTCAAATATAGATTCACGCTCTACAAAAGAAGGTAAACCTACAAACATTATTTTATCAAACCTATCTGCACGAAGCATTTCTGGACGCAAGTTTTCAAGTTGATTAGCAGCGCAAATCAAGAAAACATTCTCTGGAAGTTCTTGCAATCCAGTAAGAAATTCTCCATGAACACGGTCAGTAGTGCCACCATCAACATGGGAAGAACTAGCACCGCCAGAAAGATCTCGACCAAACTCGTCAATCCAAACACACAAAGGAGCCATTGCTTTGATTTGACCAAATACTGCACGCATATTAGCTTCTGATTGACCAACAAAAGAATTCATAACTTGACTTACGCCAGTTCGAGCAAGGTCAAGATTAAGGGCTTTTGCAGTAGCTTCACAAATTGCAGATTTGCCAGTACCTGGAACTCCAACCATTAGCATTCTTCTAATTGGCTGAATGCCAAATTTTTCTGCTTCTTCAGGATTATTCCATAGCCAAACATTTCTATTAATAATATCTTTAGCGTTATCTAATCCGCCAATATTATCAAAAGTAACAGATGGTTTAACTATTTCAAGAATTCCATTCTGCTTAATGTTTTTCATTTTAGAATCATAAATGTACTTAGGATCTACTTTAGATTTAGATAAAATAGACATCAAAGAAAGATTTATAAAATCAAATTCAGACAAACCTAAAGCAGCTTTTGCAATGTCGTTAACATCTGATTCTGAAACAAGTAAGCCGTCACTTATAGAATTAAAATGAAATATAATTTCTTTTATTTCTTCGATAGACATAACTTGAGACTCAATTATTTTAAAGAAAGAAACATATTCTTTAGGACATTCTTGAGAACTAAAAATTAAATGTTGAATAGGAAAAGAAGAAGTGTCATCTTTATAAAAAGCGTCACGATAAGCTATGTATGAGCTTGCAAATAAACCAGCATACATAGTCATGAATTGTTCGGAAGAAGAAAGTAGATTATGAATAAAAGTATATTTATAACTATCTTCTTGTTCTTTCATCCACTGATAGGCAACAACTAAGTCATAAGTGACTGTTTGAGTTATTCCTTCTTCGGTGGGCATGTCAACCAAAACAGGTTTCCACTGATTGTTGACATATTTGGAAAAACCAATTCCAGGAACAATAGAATAAAAATCTCGAAGTTTAGATGACAATATATAATCATTCATTCGATAAATGTCATCAGTTTTCATCCAAATGGATGGAGTTCCCAACTTGACTTGAGAAAGTAGCATTATTAAACCAATCTTTTGTAGGTATAGTTTTATTTTTGGGGGGGATAGTTATTGAACTACCCCCCCCAAAAGACAGGAAAGAATAAATCAGCCCTTTTCGCCGGCGCGACGGTGGAACTCTAAGTTGTCATTTGCCTGAACAACATAGTTCTCGTCAAGCTTATCCTTACCCTTGTAAGCGGTTGCATCTGCGGGAATGCCCCAAAGCTTTCCAAACTGATCGCGAATTTCTTTAATTGTTTTTCCAGCTACTGGAGTAGCCTGTGAATAAACACCAAAGCGAACGTTTGCAACTCCGTTCGATCCAGATGCTCCTGAACTATTATTAATTTGCATGATATGCTCCTTATTGTTTTTTTATAATTATACTTTAGAATCTGCCATTGCAGGAACGGCAGATCTATCGTAAGGTTCTGCTTTACCTACACCGAGATCAAAGTATATCTCAGCTTCTGTAGGTTCTTGGCCGTCTACTATGATCTTTTGCACTCTTCCCAAAAGGAATGATGCAACAGCCATATTAGTGGCAAGAAGTTGAGTTCCACCTTCAATCTGCGATCTTTCTTGACAAGAAAGTTCACCAGGATTTTTGTCTGGTGGATTATCATATTCAGGATGAGTTACTACAGGATGTTCTGTAACATCTCTTCCATCACGACGCTGATAGTGATAAATGGAACCAAACAAGGCGTCGTCATTTCCACCGGTAAAAACATCTATATTATTTAACCGGGAAGCGGCATCGAAAATAATTTTACGAGCAGCAAAATTATCAACAACTGCAAAAACAACATCACCTTCAGATAATAAATCTGAAGCTTTAATCTTAGGAGAATCAGAATCTGCTACTCCTTCGAAGTTATCTCCTACTATCCATTTTGGAACAGGAATGATTGTTGTTTTATTAAATTGAGAAGAAAGCTCATAAGCTTTAACGCTAGCTTTGTTTCCAATTTTTGTAAAGTCTTGACGTTCTTTATTTTTCTCTTCGAAAGAATCTCCGTCTACAATAATTAAAGCAGAACCAGGATACTTCCATTCAAGTAATCTAACAAGACCAGCAGCAAGCCAAGTACCAATACCGCCTGCTCCTATAAGTATGAATCTACGTTCGTTTTGCATATAATGCCTTTCTAGTTATAATATAAAGATGATTTATCATCATCGTAAAGATATTCATCTTTGTCTGGCGTATAGAGATATGGGAAAAAAGATTCACATGTATTCATAATCATATGATCAGATACTTCTATATTGTCTGTAGCCCAATCAACAACTATCTTACGATACGAAGGACATGTTGGTTGTAAATAATTTTTACATTCAAAACATTCACTGGTGTTATCATAAATATCCAATGAAGGATGTTTTGCTTCAAAATCAGTTAAATCTTCATAGTCTACAGTAACTTGACAATGACAATCTGTAGCAATATCATCTATATGAGTATTGCAGCAAAGAGTGTAGTCTTGTGAAGTTATTGGGTCCAAATAACTAACATCAGAAGTTCCTACTTTACCATTGTCATATATGTGTAAAAACATAGGGTTTCCTTTAATGTCTTTACAATGCAAATAAACATGGTTAAATTCAGGAATAGAAGAATAGTTCTTTGTAGTATACCCAAGCTTTTCTGTTTCATAAAGAGAAACATTTTCAATTATTTCGTAAGCTGAGTCTCCGGGAAGAGCAAGATGTACTTCGCATCCACCGCACATCCTATTTGCAATATCAATATTAGATAGTACAAATTCGCATAAAGGACAGTGAGTACCATAGTGTTTATCATCAACTTCAACGACTAAGATAGCGTCTTTAGGAAGATCAAAGTCTACAATACTTTTTAAGACCGTACGATAATACCCAACAGAAGGATTATACGCCCCAGTAGCCTGAGTAGACGTCGCGGTAGTCGTAGGTTGATTCTTTAGGTAAGGAGTTACTGGCTGACTGGTTGTAACCCCCGTACCCGAATACGGGGGTTGTACTTTTTTTGAGACGTTCTCCGTCCACTTAACAACCTCTGGATCAGGATCTTTAATTACTTGATGATTCTCAAATACATCTTCTGGCTTAAGTATATAAGCAGTACCTGCCATTTGCATTTCAATGTGATATTGAGTTACGCCATTATCTTTTGACTTTTGCCAACCATAAGTAATATGAATTCCATCAAAGTCAGCTTGATCTTCATGGTCTGTACCAGAAGCATAAGCAGCCATTTCCGGATGACTATGAACAGAACCAACAATTGATAAATTATAAGGCTTAAGTTCAACAACAGAATCTGGATCATACTTACAGTGAACTGAAGTATTTTCCTGCTTGGGAACGAGAACGCCCCAAGAATCAGAAGACATATTAGATTCATCAAATGTCAATAAAACAATAGATTCTGTACCATGTTGAGCATGAACAAGCCTAAAGAATTCATCTAGCTTATTTATTAAAGTCATTGGAATAGGTGGCAAATTATAAATAGCTTCAGGCTCAATGCCAAGGAATGTTCCATCAAAAGAATCTTCCGTTGGCTGAACTGTTCTGCCAACCATATTCTTAACTACTTTAAATATTTTAGCTTCTCGTTCTTCTTCAGTATATTCGATAGTTTTAGCAGGTTCTTGAAAACCTTTATTATAAGTAGCAGGTTTAGTTTGAGTATACTTTTTAAAAGTAGATTGATCAGCAAGAACATAATACATAGTCATATTAAGTTCTTCTTCTACAATTTCAAATAAATCTGGTCGATTACCCAAAAAGCATGGAAGGCCATTAGGCATATAGAAGAAATCTAAATCTTCTAATTTAGTAGTTTTATCTTTGTTTTTACTCATGATATATTGCCCTCCTTAAAATGGGGAATCAGTTGAGTCTTGACTCTGTATGTTTATGTGTATCTGTTTTAGAAGTTCAAAATTATTCACGTCAAAAACAGATGGATCAAAAGAAACTTTATTAGTTTCTTGATTTATACAAACGCATGTTTTGCAAGCGTGTGTGCGCATGCAACTAGAAATAATTTCTTCGTTTGTTAAAGATATGTTATTATGCTGAGCTATTAAAACAATAGGATTAAATTCAGATTCAGATCCTTCTGAAATCTTCATATAAGCATGAGAGTCAATAGCATCATATAATCCTGATTCTAAAGCTTTGGTGTAATCCATTTGTGAAGAGTCAAATTCAGGTCTAACATTTCCACAAGGACAAACACCTAAGTCAAAGAGTCCAGACATAGTTGCGCACTTAAAATGATAAACAGATTCTTTAATAGATGATACATTATCTACTACATCTATATGTTTAATAGAATGTATAGAATCTTTTTTATTTAGCTGGAACCAGTAAGTTTTGTCTGCTGGAATTGGTTCGTTACAACTAACGCAATTAACTTTTGATAAATTAGAATCTTCATTTAAACAATTAGTGCAAACATCATGCGAAAATTTAACTGGATGCATAAAGCTTCTATATGCTGGAGTGTCATGATTAAACTTAGGGAAAAATCCAGAACTGCAATTTTCACAAGAAACAAGATCATCATTAGGAATATAAATATCATATTCTTCTATATAAGTTGCTAGTTCAGAATGCATATGCGTATCGTGGTGTTCGCAATAAACATAATATTCTTCAAAGCAGCTTTGACAAACTTTTTCATCGTTTGAATTTGTAAAGTATTCTTCGTCAGATTCGCTATGTTCATCGTGACATTCTGCGCAAGTAAACCAAAGTTCATCTTGATCATTCTCTTGATCAGTTTCTTGACTAAATCCAGAAGTTGTTTTAGAATAATTTTCTCTTAATTGCTGAGCATGAAAATATGGATTAAGTTGATCATTAAAATCATTTAAAGTAGGAGATTCAATATAAGCCTGTTTAATTAATGAAAATGAATCATCTGAAGAATAAGTACGGTCTTCTCGGGCAATACGATTAACTGGTTTAGTTTTAATACTATCAGTGTAATAAGCCTGATAATCACCAGTTAAAGCCATTCCTAAAGTAAGAGGAATTCCATTAGGGTCGTGTTGTCCTTGGGAATCTCTATCTTTGACAAGAATAGGAATCCATACGTCCTGGTCCAAAGTCCACATATATCCTTCTTCAGAAGTTTTCTTTTCCCATTCTGCTGGATTAGAAAGATAAGAAGGTTTATGATGTTGGCTATAAAATCTAGGGCCATCAGTTTCTGACATATTTGCGTCGTTATAAGCCTCAGAGCCAGAACAACGTTCAATTAGTCTAGAAACTTTTTCGCCTAAAGGAATTTGAGTCCAATCGTCTCTATGATATAAGCAAACCCAACCTACACCGTTGCCTCGATAACCTTTGCAGTTAATATTAGGAAGATTAACATGAAGAAGTTCTTGAGAAGGTGAAGTAATTGGATTTATAGAATAAAATATTCTAGCACCATAAAAGTTTCCATTTAATATATCACCAATAATAATGCGATAAGGCTGAGCAAGCATATAGGTCTTAGCAGAACTATCGCCCTCATGTTGTCCCCAAAGAATTCTAGAAATTCCTGGAGCGTGCTGTACAACTATTTGTGCATGATTTGCAGCTTGCCGATAAGCTAAAAGACCGGTTCCATCTAAAGGAAGAAGACCAGTATCTATGTGTGCATACTTAGAAATATTTACATAAAAAGACGATAAATCTTTATCAGTAATATGATCTAAATTAAAAGATTTAACAGTGCTACGCACAGCAACGTGCTTAGTCTGTTCATCTTTAATTATTGAATAATCTATCATTATTAATCTCCAGAGGATATAAGTTTATCAATAGCAGAATCGATATCTTTTTCAAAATCACCAAAAGCAGCAGCGAACCAATTAGGATCAGATTCAGCTAGCTCAATAACTTTTAGTTTTTTTTCTAAAGAATCATGCACTTCTATAATGTCAGCAATTCTATCTAAAGCTTTAGATAGTCTTTTAAGATCATTTTTAGAATGAGTAAAGTTTAATATAGGTTTGATGATAGGCATGTCATCTATTAGAAATTGATTAACAATCTTATCAATTCTATCGCTTAAAGCTTGAACTTTAGAAGATAGTTCTTCCTTAGACTTAAGACCAGCTTTCATAGAAAATGTAAAAGATGTTATAGGATCATTATTCATTTTTTCATATCCTTATATTTTTTGCTTAATTGCAAATAGTCTTTTAATTCTATAAAAGACCAAACAGCGGTAGAAGCGCCTACCAGCATTTTTGTAAGTACTTTGATTACATAAGACTGATCAATTGGAAGACCTGGCATCCCTTGAACGTCATAAAAAGAATTATCTAAAAAAGATTTTACTTTTTCATATTTGTTTATTGTCGTCAAATTCGTCCTCCAGATTAATTGAATTTACAATAGTTGCAAAAATGTAGTCATACTGAAGTTGTTCTTCATAAGCAGAATTATTTTTAACTAATCTTTTAGAAAGAAACTTACTAGTAAAACCAACAGCAACAAATGGTAATAATAAAAGATGCATAATTGTCCTATACTAAGTTTTGCTTTGCTTTTCTGTATGTTTTTCCATCTTTTCCAAAAAGATTAAATACAATTGATATTATTATAGACATAATCAAAACAATTGGATTATAAATTGGAATTAATAAATTAAATAGAAAAACAAAAGATAAATACAAAGTAGAAAGAAATATACCAGCTAAAGATATAATTGATAAATATTTATTTGGTATATTAAGGATATGAGTAATACCTATTAAAAAAAATGGTATAGGTATAAATAAAGGGTAAGATGGTTGTGCAGTGCTAGCTTTAGCATATATATAATGACCAATCTCATGAATAACAAGAGTTATAGTCATTAAAAGAGCTAAAGGTAAATCAAACATAATATAATTCAACTCAGCAACAGCTAACGCAGTTAGTATAGAATAGATTAATTTTACTTGTGATTTATGATCATTTTTAAATAAAATAAAATCAGATAATAATTTAACTTTTGATTGATATGATTTACGAAACATTTTTAGTGTTTTTTTTCATAGCTTTTACTACTTGTTGAATAACAAAAGCTCTAGCGCTAGGAATTCCTTGATCATCAACTTCTTCGTATAATGCGGGCATTTGTAAAGGAAGTTTAAGTTCATCCGATAGCGCTTTGTATGTGTTACGATTCTGTTCAAGAACGTTATACAAAATACGACCCATAGTGTGAATATAGGTAGATAAAAAAGTTGGAGTAATATCTAAGTTTAATTGCTCTTTAACTTCTTTAAGTTCTTCTAAAGAACCTTCTCCCATGGCTTTAACAACTTGAAAAATAACTTTTCTTTGAAAGATTAAAGTTTCAAGTCTGTAAAATTCGTAAACTCTAGAATAAAGACCATCAGTTAAATGGTCTAAAATATAATGGACAGATTTAGTCCGAGATTGATCATTGGCTTGATCTGACCATTTACCAGCTGCTTCCATTAGAGCAATAACAATCTTTGCTCTAACATTGTCAGAAACAACATCTTTCAAAATATCAGAATCAATATTTAAACCATGCTCAGATTTAATATGAGAAGCTAAAGCATCTGTAATCTTTTGAGATGAAGAAGAATCATCTTGAAAAATATCTTCATCAGTTTGAGAAAAGATATCATCATCGTAAGCCATAATTAACTCCAGTATATTTGAGTATTTCAGTATTTTGTAAGAATACTCTAATAGTTTATAAAAAAATGGGTATTAAGATTAAATTAATCTAAATTGTTTTGAAATAAATCAGAAGCATCTGTTCTTAAAATAATTAAACTAGCTAACATAGAATTATGTAGTTCTTTTAACTTTGAAAGAACATGGACAAAATCTTGATTAGATATATTTGAAGCAATAAATTGATTACATATATCTACAACTGATTGAGCAAAAACTTCTAAAGAAATAAGTATAGAATTTATTTTATCAAAAGTAGAATTTGAATCTATAGACTTAATTTCATCATAAGCTATAATTGATGTATCTATAAGATTAACTATAGTAGAAGAAGTAAATTCAATAGATTTTTTTTCAGACTCTATTATTGTAGATATTTCTTTTAGTATTTTGCTATAGTCTTTCATGTGCGATCACCATTATAGTATTCCTCGGCTACTTCACAAATTAAATAATAACTAGGATGATCTTCAATTGGTTCATCGATAAAAGCAATACGATTCATATCTATAAGATAGTTGTATGCTTTCTCGATAAACTCTTGTTGAATATCTTCATGTATATCATTAAATGGAATTAGATCTGCCATATTGTTCTCCTGGTAGGGCGGGTGGGGATTGAACCCACGTGGACCAACTAACCTTTCAACACTTTATAAGAGTGAGGGTATACCGCCCTTCAAAGTGTTGTATTATACAACACTGAGTTATTTAGTTCAACAACTCAGATATTCGGTTTAGTGCTTCAGATTGAACTTTATTCTTTGGCTTTCTCTTCCTATAAACTTCAGAAGAAGATCCAATCATGAATTTACAATTTGCTGCGTACCTATGCATATGCACATAAGTTTCATCAAATAGATGATATTCATTTTTAATCATAGGTTCAGAAATTTTATCTTCCAAAAGAACATCTGCTTTTTCTCCACCAAGAACAGCAATGCACCAGTGAGTAGCTGTTTTAGGAATTCTAATTCCATATTTACTTGATGGAACTGCATAAAAGTTCAGTAGTTCACCGTTTTTATTTTTAGCAGGTTGAATTAACTTAAACCAAAGAACTTCTTTAACAGAATTCTTTTTCATACTATAAAATATTAGATAAGTGTTTTCAAAGTTCTTAGGAACATTGATATTTTTTGGCATGTTGTTTCCTATTCTTTTTTAAATTAATTAGCTAGCAGTGATGTCGAGCGATATGTAGGCTCACGCCTTATATGACATCATTGGGTTCCCATTGATGCGCCACTAGCTAAACCGAGAATTCTTGATAAGGCTAAGGTAGATTTAGGATAAAAAGTAGTTGTATTTACTGGTAAATCAGGAAAATCTTCAGGAGTAAGAATTCTACCAATTCTATTTTCTAAACATGTTATACAAAGCATAGCTTTGTCTGCTTTAGAAGATTCCCAAATATATTTTTGGACCATATAATATTCACCTATTAAGAGTGTATTTAAATTGCAATCAATACAATCAAAATGATGATCAACTAACATATGCTAAATCCACCACAATTTTCTAAGAAATCACAAAATGAAATAACATTTTCTTCTGCGAATGGGTAATGAGACATAAAGTGTTCTGTTTTACCAGTACCCCTACATGCATTGCATTCTAGTATATATTCACCTTGATCGTTCATTTCAAGAAGTTCATTTTTTTCAAGTAAAGATTGAACAGCAAAGTGAGTAGCAGCCCAAGCTCGTTTGCCTGTTTGTTCGCAATACTCACAATCTTGTAAAGGCAAAGAGTCAATCTTTTCTTTATAAGCTAGTTCATATTCTTTTACTTTACCAGAGTTAATATGAGATCTAAGTTTGTTTGCTAAAATTTTAGTTTTAACAGCGTTCAGACCATCGCCATCATTATAATGAGCGTTTGGAACTTCAGCTGCAATTTCTGGGAAGTTGTCTTCTATGTATCCCCATAGAGGTCTCCACCACCAAACGTTATTGCGAAAGTATTCGCCAATTTCGTTTTTAGGTTTTTTACCGTAAACATCCATTCCCATAATTATTCTCCTTATAAAGACTCAGGTTTTTGTACGGGTGTTTTAGATTGAAAAGCAGCCCATACATCTATGGATTCAGTGTCTTTAATTTTTAATAAAAGTCTATCTCTCAAAGACATAATTCTTTGATGAGCTTTTGTAGAATCAGCTTTAGCAGCAAGTTGATCTAAAGATCTAACGATAATATCTATATCATCATGATTAAGATTATATCTAGGCATTTAGGGAATCTCTTTCAAATAAATAAGAATGATGCTCTAGTAGATATTCAGGAGGATTATACCAATACTGTTCTTTAGGACAGGTAGGTGAAATTAATAGTTCAACGGAGCAATGAATACCTTTGTTTTTAGGATCTTCAAAAAATGCATCGAGTTCTTTATGGTTTTTAAATGGACCAAAAAAAACTCTGTCAGTAGCTCTAGTATGGTGAACTATAAATTGGTAATCTGGAACAGATTGTTTTTTAAAAGTTGATTTAAATTTTAATAATATATTAGTCAGCATAAACTTTTACTGATAGACTTGTATTGACATGACATTTAAAATAATAATAACAATTATCGAGATATTCAAAAGTCAAATTGTAAACATTTTCGTTTGAATCAAATTCTTTAGAAACTAAACGATATAGTTCTGCATGCTTGTTGTCATCAAGCCAAACATATGATCCATCGGGAATATTACCTATGGAAAGTTGCCATCCATAGTAGTTTGGTGAAATAGTAGGAAGCCAAGAGTATTCTTTTGTGATTGTTACATTTTTAGACATAATATCCTTTAGTCATACCAGTTTTTTGTTGGTTGTTTTATAAACCAAGAAACAAAATAAAATATTAAAATTGTAAAGATTTGAACAAATAACGATTCAGTAATTGCTATGTAAAATAATTGTAGATACGGAACAAAGATTAAAAAAATTTGTAAAAGAAATTTGGCAGGAATGAAATCCATATTATTCTTCTAAAAACTTTTTTAGTTTATCAACATCGTTTAGATCTTCAGCTTCTTTAGCAGCAATTTGTTCTTCGTTAATTAAAACAGCTTCATCAATTAGAGGATTTATAATTTTAGAAATTTGAATAAGAATATCTAAATTTTCTCTATATATTTCAATTATAGAATCATCTAGTTCTTGAGTAATACGTTTTAAGTATTCAACTGAACGATGAGATATAGCTTTACTTAATTCAACCATTTGGCTATAATTAAGAGTAATTTGTTTATTGTAATTTAAAGCAAATTCAGTAAATGGCATATAGTCTCCTTGAGTGGGCCGTGTAGGGATCGAACCTACGGCCAAGGCATTATGAGTGCCCTGCTCTAACCGCTGAGCTAACGGCCCTAATGTGACATATAACTAGTATTATTTAAGAAAATTTTCACATGTGATATGCTACTATAGGGGCATGATCACATTAATAATTTTAACTTCAATAATAACTGGACTTATAAGTCTTGCATACAAAGCTGCAAACGATTACGATTATGGATATTTTTATCATCATGAATATCAGAAAGATATGATAAGAAAAAATAAAGTTCATAACGATTGCGTATTTTTTAAATAAAAGCAGTTGCGATTATTTTGCCGTAGCTCTTACAAAATAAGTTGGTAACGCTTTAAAGTAATATGACTTTTGGGGACTGCGAACTCCCAGGTGGGTTATCTAGTAGATGTTTCTCACTGGAAACATTATCTTAAGAGTCACCACCACGTTTTTTGTATGCTTTCACAGCTTGTTCTAAAGTAGAACAATAATCACCTGATTCAGCATGAAAACCTTCTGGTCTAGCAATAACAGTCCATACAACATATGGATGCAAAGCTGTCTTATCAGTACAGATTGTAACCCATCTTGCGTAAAGTTCTCCAGGCACTCTGTCTCCTAGTTTAGTGTAGGCTATAACCATTCGCTTAGTATCGCCTACAATATCACCAATTTTTAATTCGTTATATTCATTTAGAGTATTCGTCATTCAGGAATTTTTCCTGCTGTAACGAAATAGCTGCGAACTTTAGCTGTATTAAATATAAATTCACCAGACATATCGTCTTCGTATTCACATCCAATATCTAAGCGTTCTTCAAGTTCTTGAGTAATAGCATGGACAGCCATAGCATCGTCTTGAAATTCACCAGGAATATCCATTGTAATTTCAGCTGTAAGTTTAACTTTCATAAACTAAAGCGCTTTCTTCTAATTGAATTAAATATAATCTAATATCCAATAATAGATCAGTCATTTCAGAAGATGAAACAAGTTCTCTTCCTGATATTTTAGAAATAGTATCATCAACCAATTTGGTTATTTCAGAAAAAGAAGTTTGATTCATCATAGTTATTCTCCTTGAGAAGTTGAAGTTAGATAAGAACTAAATTCTTTTGCAACATCAAACCATTTAGTATCTATGGTTAGAAAGTAAGAAAATTCTTTTTGAATTTTTTGTTCTAAACCTTTTGAATAAAAGTCTTTTAACATTTCAAAGAACTTAGGATCGTTGGTTGCAAAGTGAGAATCCAATCCAGTAAGTGGATGATGAATTCTTACATACTTTGCATCTAACATAGGAGTCATAACATTATATTGGGAATTAGCAGCAGCTTGAAAAGCTACTTCTTCGGGACTTCTAGTTTCTTTAGCTGCTTGTTGTTTAAAGTTAGCCATATAACTCCTTTGTTGTTATTCTTCTTCTATAGTAAATTCGATTAAGTTACCATCATCATCTGTTGATAAATTTGTATAGATAATAAGTTGACCTTCATTATCATAATCAAAATCAGCACCTGGTATAAAATTTAAGATTAGTGTTTCTAAAGAATAAACATCTTTAACATAAGGTTTTTGAAATTTATTTTTAGAAGATTTGTCTTTAGATATTTTTGTCATAGTGCGCCCTCCGGGGCTCGAACCCGGGACCTGCGGATTAAAAGTCCGTTGCTCTACCAACTGAGCTAAAGGCGCTTATTGTTAATTAGTTTTCAAATTTAGAAAACAATAAACCAATAACAAATACGGTAGCGACAACAGCAATAAGTTCTTCAATAATATTAATCAATTTTATTCAGATCCGTGTGATTGCCGTGTCACATTTCGTACAGACTCAAATAATTCTTGAATTTCTTTTTCTTCTTCACGAAGACCAATAAGAGTTAGTAAACCCCATAGGGTACCAATAGCTACGATTACATAAGGTAACATTAATAATTTCTTTCTAAATAAATTTAAAATAGGTCGGCGTCTTCGTCATCAATATCAATTGAACCAATTTCAATAGCTTTTGAAGTTGAAGTAGAATCATTAGAATTATAAAGAGCAATGATAGCATCGGCTAGCATACCGTTGCCGGCATTATCATACATAGGTTCTGAAGTACCTTCAAGATATACGCTTGTAGTAAAGCCAAAGACTGGCGAATACATAGCTCTTAAAGATACTCGAACTCTGTCAGGATGTTCAGAAGGAGGAATCCTAGTAATAGTTTCATCAGAATAATCTTCTTCATTAGGATCAAATTTTATTGCCCATCCATGAGTAACAATAAGACAATATTGATATTGAGAAACTTTAGTTTTATTTTCTGGGTCGCCTAGCAGAGCGTAGACTTCCCAGTAATGTGCAATCTCAGTAACATTGACGACGTTATCATTAACATTTACGCCAAATAAATATGCGTACTCATCGCTGATGTCTTTTGATGCAATTAATAAATTAGCTTGTTTAAGAATTTCTATGTCTTCCATAATGTCTCCTTTGTTGCACCCAGGGTAGGGTTCGAACCTACGACCCAGTGATTAACAGTCACTTGCTCTGCCAGCTGAGCTACCTGGGTATAATTAGATTAAGAAGCTTTATCAGCTTTGCTTTTAGCTCTAGCTACTCTTCTTCTTACGGTTGGATTAGATATTTTATAACCTTGAGCAGATCTTTCTTCTTCAGATTCTCCACCCCAAAAACCATACTCAGAAAAGTTTCTGGCGTGTTCTCTGCATTTAGAAAGAACTGGACAAGTAGAACAAATAGCACGAGCTATTTCTTCTCGCTTTTCTTTAGCAGTTGTTCTTTCATTATAGGGACCAAAAAATATATGAGATTTTCCTTTACATGCAGCGTTATCGTGCCAGGATAAATTTATATTTTTTGATTCCATAATAATAAGATCCACTTTCTTTTGAATAGTACCCGAGGCCGGACTCGAACCGGCACGCCCGTTAAGGGCGAAAGATTTTAAGTCTCTTGCGTCTGCCTATTCCGCCACTCGGGCAAACTTGCTATTTTTTGTATTGAGACAATACGGATAAAATATGATTTATCCAGTCTCTGCAAGAATGCAAAGTGGACATTGTAGAATAATCTAGCTCTTCTATAAGCTGCTTATCGTCAATAATATCGTCAAGTGTCATTGTAGAATTGTTATTCGTAACCATAAAAATTAATGTTTTCTGTTCTAGTAGCGAAAATAATATAATCATAAGGAACTGAATAATTATTATATTCAGTTTCAGATTGTAAGTTTAATGATCCATATATTAAACAGTTTCCTTTTACTACTGCTTGAGCATTGTAGATTTTAAATATTGTTCTAAATAAATTAGTAGCATTAACATTTGGTTTTAAATTTTTTAAAACTGCATGAGCATCTACAATTGCATGAGCATATTTAGATAATGGTATATATTCAGTTTGACAATCTTGGAAAACTTGAGAAATAACGTTTTTAGGATTGTCTATAATAACAGAAGGTTCTTCTTCTATAGACAATAATAAACCTCTAGTCTTTTCAGGTTTTCCGATACAAATCTGGCATAATATAAGGATGGTATATATATCTAGGGTTAGATAAGTCAACTTTATAAGATATCATTATTTTTGTATATCCTCAGTTCTACTGTAGGCACTTGTATGACCTTGAGAATTTACTGCAGTAGCATTGCAAGAAGCAATATCGTTATTGGTAGTAAATTCATAGTTTAGCAAAGTACCTCCATTATACCTAAAAGAAGTTTGGTGTGCAACTGAAGATGATGGAGAATAACAATAAATATTTATACTATAAGGAGCATTTCCATTATAAGTATAATATCTTAAAGTAATACCATACCATGATGTTCCACTTTTAACAATTCTGTTAATAGATGGAGCAGCAATGAAGCTGGTTGTAACTACAGTAGTTGTAGTTACAGTTGGAATAGTAGTTGTAGTTGTAGGAGATGGAGTAACAATAGTTGTAGTAGTTACAGGTACAGTAGTAGTTGTAACTGGGAGAGTTGTAGTTGTGGAAGGTGCAGTTGTACTAGTTGTGCTAGTAGTAGTGGTTACTGGATCTTGTCCGGTAAATAATTTAGTAAAATCAATTCTTTTACTATAAATTCCACTATAAGAATCTAAAGCTGAAACAGAGGTAGATTGAAAGTCTTGAACGACTTTATCTACAGATTGAATTCCAAATTTAGATCTATATACCGCAAAGGCACCAGCAACATGTGGTGATGCCATTGAAGTTCCGGAAGAAGATCCATATGAACCCATTAACTTAGAAGAGTTAATAGTTAAACCTGGAGCAGATAAAGTTGTATACTGAGATATATTAGAAAACTCAGTAACTTTATCTGTCCATGTAGAGGTAGCAGCAACGCTTACTGCATAAGAGATACATGCAGGAGCAGACATTCCTACAGCATAAGAGTTTCCAGAGGCAACGACTGTAGCAATGTTTTTATCTTTTAGATTTTTAATTGCTTGAGTCATTTGTGGAATATAATCATCGCAAGTAGATTTAAATATTGCACTGCCACCAAGAGACATGTTTACAGAAGCAATATTATATTGCGAAGAAAGAGAAGCTACCCAATTAAGTGCTGCAATAATGTTTCCGTCGTAAGCTCCGTTAAGAGGATCAAATACATTTATTGCAATAATTTTTGCATCAGGGGCAACGCCACTAAATGAATTATTTTTACCAGCAATAATTCCAGCAACGTGAGTACCGTGCCAATGAACAGGACGAGCAGCTCCTGAGCCAATCATAGAAGATTGACCATTGGGACAAGTGTCAGCAAAGCATGCTTCTAGAGCTACTCTATTTTGAAAAAATGGATGTGCAGCTTCTATTCCACTATCAATAATAGCTACATAAGTATCTTTACCGGTGTATCCCAAAGTATGTGCTTGGTTAGCAGCAATTTTTGGAACAGATAAATCTAAAGTAAAATTAAATTTAACTTTACTGGTAGCAGTAGATACTTTAGAGTTGTTAATTCTTTGAACAGTTTTATATGTATATGTATTTTTTTTCTTAGAATTTTTAATTGTTTTTTTACTGTTAGGAGAAGATAGTTGAGAATTATCTTTCCGAGATTTAGCTTCAACATTAGAAGTTGAAGTTAGTAATAAAAGACAAGAAATAAAAATAGAAGTATAATATTTTTTAGACATAATATAACCTATAATATGTTAGTATTCCAGTATACAGTAGATAAATAAAAATGTTCAGGAATAAAGTAGTTATCAGTAGTATAAACAACTCTATATATATTTTGAGAAAGCATATACTGCATACACCAAGAACAAGGTCTTGCAATAGCTGTAGAGCTATCGAGTTTAAGCCTAGCAATGTATAGTGTTGCCCCGGAAGGATCGGAGCAAGAATTAATTGCCCCAATCTCTGCATGAGTACTGAATCGATTAGGTGGTGTAGTTGGATGCAGTTTAGTTACGTTAATATCTGCACCTAAAACTGATCCACCTCGTACGGCAATACAAGCCATTTTAAATCTATTATCTGATGTTTGAGCAAGCTTTGCAGCAGCAGATAAAAAAGATTTATCTTTATTAGAAAGATCAGTAAAAGGCTCGTAGGAATAAGCATCATATGGATAATCAATAAATGCTTGAGGAGAGTATGCAGTAGACATTAGAATCTTTTAGTTTGAGAGATTTTGTTTTTAAGCCAAGCTGGTCTAGGATTTTCTTCATAATATTTAGACAATATTTGAGAAGCCATACCTTTAGTCATAGTTTCTGTCACAGCAATACCAATTCGTTTTAAAGCTTTAGCTTGAGCAGGAGTAGGAGAATCAGATCTCCAAGCTGCATTAGCATCTAGTAATGCTAGGGAAGAACTTCGGTGTTCTTGAATCCAAGCATCAGATGAAGCAAAAGCTTCTCGCATATCTTGAGTATAGCCAAGAATCTGCTTAGACTTTTTGTAATTACTGTAATATTCTACAGTCCATCTACTGAGAGTATCTTGATAAATAGTCAAAGACTCATTATCGTTAACAGTTAATCTAAACATATTTTCAGACATTTCTGTCCAAATAAGTTTAGAATACTGAACAACTACTTCATTAGGAGGAACAGGCATAAACAAATTTATTTGCTTAAATTGAAGGTCAATATCATCTGGAGATAAACATTGCATAGCACGCATAGGAGACTTGTATTCAAGTTCCTTATATTGGTTTGCAACGTCTAACAGATCTTGACCATTCAAATCAAAATCAGGAGGAAGGCCCAACAGAGTTGGTAAGCCAATAGGCTTTTTACCTTTAGTGGTATCGGAAATATCAACAATAATACAATTATCTTTATTGTCGTCAATTCTAGTACCGCGTCCAACTATTTGAGTATACAAAAGATTAGACTTAGTAGGACGAGCAAGAATAATAGCTTGTACAGATGGTTCGTCAAATCCTTCTGTAAGAACGCCTACATTTATAAGAACTGGTATAGTGCCATTTTTAAAATTTAGTAGAATGTTCTTTCTATCTTCGGAAGAAGTTTCGCCAAGAATAACTTGACAGTTTACTCCATCCTTCTCAAAGGATAGGGCCAAGTCTTTGGCGTGTTGAACTCCTGCAGCGAAAATGATCGTTTTTCTTTTCTTGCATATCTCACGATAAGAGGCAAGAATAGTAGCATTACGAACAGGATTATTGACAGCATCTTCAAGCTGCGACTGGATAAAATCTCCATCGTTAACCTCCACACTAGTTAGATCAGTATTTGTTTTAATTCTATATCCAACTAGTCTAGTTAAATATCCTTGTTCAATCAAGTCCTGTATAGTTTTATAATATACAATTTCTTGAAATACATCGATCAGTCTAGTTGAATCTGATCTTTGCGGAGTTGCTGTAACGCCAAGTACAAAATTGCTATTAAAATAATCAAGAATTCTTCTATAAGAAGGAGCAGCAGCATGATGTGCCTCATCTATAATAATTGTTTTAAAATAATCCTTAGGAAATCTAGAAATTCTTTCAGAATTATTTCTACCCAATGTTGCAACACTTGCAACAACTACGTCAACATGACTAGCATAATTTTGAGCTTGTTCTATCTCTACAGATAAAGTAGGGTTACTTTGTTCGATTTTAGATTTTGCTTGCTGCAAAAGTTCTTCTCTGTGAGCAAGAACAAGCATAGGTGTAGCATGTTGTTTAATAAGTGGAAGATGACTAAAGATTACAGTTTTACCTGCGCCAGTTGGAAGCACAACAAGTTGCTTAGATACGCCATTGGCTTCGGATTGAATAATGGCGTCTAAAGCTTCTTGTTGATATGGTCGCAGTTTAAACATTGTTAATCTTTCTGAGAATAATAATCTTCCATGGATGTTATTTCTTTAATCATAGAATCAGATAATCTTTTTCTATAATTTTTAGCAGAATTAACAGTTTTATAATATACTACCGTATTAGAATAACGAGTAACGTAAGACTTAGAATTTTTCTCGTCTTTTTCTACTTTAGGTATATTATTTTTAATAGTAAGTGATTGACATTTCATAAGGTTCCTTTATCATACTAGGTTGTGTATACTCCTTTCTTCATCATATACACTTCGTTTGCATCAGATAGTTCGTCTACAATCATTGGATATACTCCATTTTTAGACAGAAATTCAAGCATTTCTGGATAACTAAAAGGAGGTTCATCTACATGAGAATAAACAAACATCATTTCTACGAAGATATCTTTAATATCTACGATTTGAAAATATGTCAAATTATCAGTCCATTGAACTTTATTGTTGACATAATTATATTCTATTTCTGTGGCTATAGCAATTTCATCGTTAACGACAAAAGCTACTACAGAATTAGAATAAGAAAAAGGATAAACTTTTTCTGTATCAAAGTATTTGTTTGAGTTTCTATCTATAACTAGAATAAAAGCTTTAGCTCTAAGAGCAGGAATAATAAATAGAAGTTCAGACACAGCAGCATAAAAATCATCTTGATTATTTTCATCATAGTCTCTGATAAAAGAAACAATATGTTTTCTATTATTAGCGTCAAATGCTACGAGCATTGGTTTAATATTAATTCCTTGATCCATTTGCTTTCCGAATGTTGTTTGAAAAGCAACAATTTCGTTAGCAAAGTTGGGAATAATAGTGTTTAGAATTTCTTGATATTTTTCCTGAGAGTTTTGATCATTGTGAAAATGTTTTGTCATGATGGAGTAAACATCTTTTTAGCTTGAGCATAAGCAAGAGTATACTCAACATTTCCAAAAACAGCATATGTTTCTACTACAAGTAGAAAAGTAGTAATTGCAATAGTAGCAATACTAGAGGCTGAGATAATTAGCATCAACAAAAGAGTAGCTGTAGCTGCCCAGTTGGCAATTAGAACAGCTGCTTTTGTTTCTGGAGATTTAACAAAATTAATAATTTGTTTAGTAACTTTACCAGTTCTAAAAGAAATTTTAGAAATAAAATTACTATTTACAGAATAATTAATAATGTTAGGATTGTTTTCGATGTAATGAAATACATCTTCAAAATTAATTACTTGACTTTGATTTGGCACGAATGCTCTCCTCGATTTCATCTTCCATTTGCTTGTACATAGCATAGCCAATGACTGCAGCAAATGAGCCAGCAATGACCATGAGACCTAAAATGGTCTTTAAAATAAAAATATTAAAGAATATATTTGTCATTTAAGTGTAGTTCCTATAAAAAATAAAATACATAAGAGGGCTTGGAACCGGACGAAACCGGAACCAAGCCCTCTGTATGCATTCTTTATTACTTTATATTAAGTGGTCGCAAGTCAGACTTCACCGAAGAAATCGGTGGAGCAGTATGGCGAATACTCGAAAAGTGCTGATGATGTTGTTGGTATTCAAATGGATCATCAAATGTATGAACGTTTCCATCTGGATCAATGTGTTGCCATTGATCAACTACGATGTCAACTACATTTTGACGACCATTCTTACCAATTTCAAGTTTCAACAAAGATCCAATACCATAGAATATGAACGCACGTTCAAGATATGGATATATGGTTTTGTTCATTACAATCTGATCGGTGACAGCACCGCCAGTTGTAGGAAACTTGATTGATGAATGCAACAAAGCAATAGCATAATCATGTTGATCTTCGATACGTTCGAAGGAATCAATATGTTCTGCTATTTTATCATACAGCTTTTCCCAGTCACTTTTATCGATTGAACCTGTAAAGGAATCAGGAGATACGTTGGCTTCATAAATAGCTTTACGAAACCTACGAATATCTGATTGCGCATGAAGAGCAAGTCGCTCTCCAAGCACTTCAACCATTGGGACTGGTCGAGCATTTTCTTGAGCCCACTCAACAACTTTTTGTGCATACTGTTGATAGTATTTAACACAAAGTTCAGCCATTTGAGTGACTTTACCACTAAATAGTTCAACATCGTGGTCTCGATAACGATATGCGAAACCACGGCTTTCCCAGTAATACTTATCAACCTGCTTTCCGGAAGCAATAACTTCTCGGACGATGATATCTGCTTCTCGATCAATAGCGATACGATCTTCGATATCATCAGTTTGTGTACAACCATCAATGGCTGCTTCCAAACTGCAAACTTGATAAGGACGATGCTTAGCCAAAGTAAGACTATGGAGCATGACAGAGTTGACATAACCGCCAACATTGCCGGAAACCATAATGTTTTTGACATTCATCAGAAAATCTTCCTTAGAATAATATTCAGAATATTGAATATTAGAAGGAGTATTTTCACTAGGAAGTCCAGTATATTGAACTACACCTTTACGGATAGCCTCGCTAAGACGCATAGGCCATCCGCGACCATTAACTTTAGGAAAGGAAATTGCATTACCTTCCGAATCTTTCCATTCTGGAAAAGGTTCACCATCTACATATTTGAAGACAGAATATTCACCATAACCATTAGGACAACGGATTGCAAATACAACTTTTTCTCCGTTCATTTCTCCACCTTCAATCTCTCGGTAAAAGAGCTTAAAGAAGTCGTCAGCATCGTGACCGCCATGAGATTCATACATCTCAAGCCAATCAAGGTCATTCACAATATGAACGCCAAGATTGGTGCAACGACGAATTGTAGATTGTTGAACGGATCCATCCCATCCACACATACGAGCAATAGATTCTGGAATCACTTGCTCATACAGTGCACATGGAATGGGTATACGCTTTTGCAGAGGCTTTGCATGAGACAAAGCCAAAGTCTGGAAAAGCCAGGGTGAATTAGTAACACTCAAACCCATAGCAACCCAACGATAACCTACGTACGTCATGCGAGCATGAAGTTCTTGGTCATCAACTTTATCGCCTTCGTGCCACAAGCGTTTGTAAATACGCTTGTAGTCAGCAAGAATTTTACCTTCAGTTACATCCTGAAAGATTTTCTTGTATTCTTCACGAAGCCAATATTCCATATCAGATTTACGGAATAGTTTAGGGTTGTTAATAACAGTTTGAATGTCAGTGTTTGCGTAGGGCTTAGGCCATTGTGGTTCTGCAATAAAGTAACAAGCTTTAGTATTAGAAAGCTCTTTCTTTATATTTGCTTTTGAAGTAATTACATCAATTCCTTCTGGCAAATCGCAGATAAAACAATTGCCTTTGATCATTCCAAATGGTCCAATAATGCGAGCATTATAACCACGAACACTACGAAAGTCGTTGATCATTTCATTTCTCAAACGAGTATCGTAATAGTATTCTTCCGGATCCGTAGACGCATCCGGATTATAATTTGGAATGTTTGATATAGCTTTCTCTAGAACGCGAAAGCTAACAGCAAAAGCACCGTCGAGCAAACGTTCGACTACTTCGGGATTTTGCATCCAAGATGGAACTTCTTCATTTGGATTGGTGAAGTCATAATCGGTAAACCGAGTATCTTCAACAATCATAATGTTAAGTTTATCAATATCAAACTTAGCATTCAAAGAAGTTGGACGATGAAGCTGCTTACCGCGCTTAGGTGTTTTAGCACCACCTTTAAGCACGAAGCCCTGTTCTGCAAAAGCAGAAAACCATCCGGTCTTTTTGCCGATACGAACAAACATAATTTTGTCCTTATCTACAATACCGTATTGAATTCGAGGATGCGATGCAATTTGTTGCACGATATCGAATTCACGGTTGTTAGCCGGAATAGGCAGGGCAGCAACTTGGACATCATTAGTGTCCAAATCGTCATTATCTAGGATATCCCTAATTGGACCAATATCGTAGAAACCATATTGGTAATTGCTAACACTACGCAGAGGACCGCCATTAAAGGCTGTCATGCGTGTGTCTGGTGAGTACGCTTCCAACATATATTCTCCTTACTATGTATATTATTGTGCGTATAATTTAGACATTTCTATGGCTTTGTATGAGTGACCAGAATTAAACGTCATCTAACTCATCATGCATTATTTGAATTAATTCACGAAGAGTTAGAAGAGAATTATCTTGATTAACATAATGTTTAGATAATGTTTCCATTTGTTCATGGTCTAACAAAATAGAAATGTGATAAAACAGATTAGACTGTTTTTTGATTTTTTGTAGTTTTTTTTTAAATAATTTCATCTACTTTTATCTTGAAACAGGTTCCTGAAGGTTGCAGATCTTCATTGGGACCACAAGGCGAATACCATGATGGTAAATTGTCTGTAATATTAGGATGAAGTTGTAATCTTTGATATGATATGCAATACATATAGATTTCATCTTCATCGTATATATTACTAGGACCATTTATTTCCCATGATCTACGATGAGCGTCTGCAGTTTCAAAAAGTTTAGGTTGTATGACGTGAGGTAAATTTTCAGCCAAACACATATCGTAATATATCTTGGAAGAAATATTATATAATGAGATTAAATCTTTTTGAGTGATATACTCATAGTTTTTAGACTTAGAGTATATCGCATTGTAAAGACGATCTTTTAGTTTAAGCTTGGCGTAAGCCATAATTTAACTCAGATTAATTATTTTGATGTTCTTTAACAAAATTCTTGGCATTTTCATAGGGAGTGCCAACAATTTCTTTAGCTGATTCTGCAACAGTAACGCCGGCAATAACGCCAGTAGCAACAGATCCTTTAGCAAGTTTCTTAGTTGCACGCCAGATGCCGTAACCGGCACTAGCTACTACTACAGTTGGGAACATAAGTCCCCAACGGCCTGATTTGCGAGCTACTTTTCCTGCATAATACATTGATTTCATAATTTATCCTTTGATTGATTTGTATATTTTTCTAGGAATCCAAACAGGAGCAGTAACAACTTTCAAAGTTCCATAAGTAACTTTGACAGTATCTGATCCTACTTGTTTCCATTTCTTAGTTCCGTGTTCGTATCTACTTTTTTCTGGCAAAGCTTGCGCTTGAGCAGTATCATAGTTCCAATGAAGGAAAGTATATCCTGGAATAGAAAGCATAGTAGACAAAATACCTGCAGTCATAGCGATAAGACCAGTAGCTCCAAAAGCAATACCTATCACATATGATAGGAACAATGAATTTAATAGATTAAATAGTTTGCTTTTATGAGCAAGTCTGCGAAGAAAGGGTATTTTTGCTGCAATCATCAACTCCAATGCAGTTGACATGATAGCTAGCAGAAAAACAAATGTAAGCATAGTTTCCTTTATTGTAGAGTATCTTTATAGCTTTGTATGAGTTTTTAAAGAAAACGCATTTAAAAGCACGTATCACACGTGCAATGATTATAACCACCTGATTGACACCTGGGAGATGCTGTGTGATTGGGAAAGAAGTCATTATTCAATTCTCTTTCTCTATCACAATAAGAGCATTCACCAGGTGGCATTTGATGAACAAATACTGGTTCAGTTGGTTTATTTGATTTATTATTAAGATTAGGTATCTTAGTCATTGTAAGTGCCGGCTGTCTTATTTCTGTAGCCAAGCCGGCGTTGGTACTCTTCAGGTATAAGACTAAACCTGTCCCAGGGATCTTTGTTATTACTTGTTAAGGTAATTGGCAACTGAATCAACAAGAACTGATGCAGTAGCAACAGCCAAGCCAGAGCCGACTACGTCGACCCAGGCAACTGTAGATTCAATGCCAAAGGTACCAAGTACTGAGGTATCGGTCAGCCAAACAATTCCAATAGCTGCAAGAGCATAAAGGATGTTGTCGCGTCCGATAAAAGGAATCTTGTTCAATGGAATAATGTCAGTCAATGTGCTGACAACCCATTGTGATACAAGTCCAAGAAGGACAATCAGTGCTACGGTATACATATAAATACCTCCTTAAAGGTATATAATTTATTCTATTGTATATGACACAGATGTTGCATTTATACCATTCTGCAAAATAGTATTTTTATATAGGTATGCAACTACCTATTCTGGGATTTTAGTGCATTGTATAAACTTATATAATATCTAAGTTTACACAATGTCTTAGGCTTTGTATGAGTGGCCATACAACCAAAAAGCCTGCCAAGTGTATTTACTTGACAGGCTGATTGATTGTAATTAATTTAATTAAATTAGTTGTAGGCTTTTATGTTCCAATTGCCTAGTCTACTTTGGCTAAAGTGTAGAATCCAGGATGCAAACATCGCATTAACTTGTGGTTTAAATAGATCATCTGGAGTGTAGCCCATTTGTTCTCTTAAAGTTTTAAACCAAGAAGAGTTAATTTGAAGCAGTCCTGAATCGTATGATCCATTCTTGTTTAATGTCCATACTATTTCTCCATTTTTCCAAATTGCATTGACGGCACCAGGATTACATCTGGATTCACGCCAAGCAATATAAGAAAATACTTTAGCTGGTAGAGCATATGATTCGAACATAGGTTCAAATTGAGGACAATAATATCTTTTAGCTTTAGGTAGCCTTACGGTATATGTAGTTGAGTTCTTTGGTTTACCAACTGTATTTTTAATACAGCCCCAACCCATAAATCCTACGGCAGGTCTAAAGAAAGGTTTATTGTTTAATTTATCTTCAATAGTTCTATATTCATCTTTGGTTTGATAGCCAAAGGTGGAAATTCTGTTGGCAACAATAATTTGTTCAATCATTGTTGCTTGAGAAGGATGCTTAGCGAATTCGTATCCGCCATATCCTTTCCAGGTGGTCCATGCTATGCCTAGTCCACCACCAAAATTTCCTTTATCTTGCCAATTGCCACCTGTCTCGCATTGAGCTACTCTTTTCCAGTAGTCAACACTAGGTCCCATCTTAAATTCAACAGTAGTCCATTTAGCAATGGATTCAGTTGCATAGCCTAAAGATGGTAAGGTACGTAAAGGTACCTCCAGTTTATCAGCATGAGCTGATGTAATCGGCATAAATATAGATATAGTTATTAAAGTTACTATCAACTTTTTAATGAAAGATTTATTTTTCATTCTGTTTAGCTCCTTCGTTTGGTCTTGGAATTCAAGGTTATGAATTCCATTAGCATTGCGCAGGTATGCGTCACAAGAATGCAATTGCTTGTCTGGGCAAGTTGCTATCCTTATACTCACATTTCATTTTGTTTCTTCTTTTTTTTCGAAACAATTTTTACTTTGCTACTTTAGGGATTTTCCCCTGCCCGAAAGGGCATGTAGATATTCTAGCAGATTTCTATTATTGATGTCAAGGACTATCTGGGAGGATTAAACTAATGAATTGAATCTTTAGTTGATTCTTGACTTCTCCTTATTTCGTCAAGAATTTGATCAAGCTTTTTAACGATTAAAGCTAACAAGCGTACTTGTATAGTGTAATCGGGAGCAGATTGATTAACTGAAGATTTTGATTTTTTCATAGTTCAATCGCTCCAAGATAGCCTTTTTACATTTGGAGTTACATCGACAAATTGCCGGTTAAATATCCTGCGTACGTAGATTTTCTACGTTCACATAATAGTACCAACAATTTGTTTAATTTAACAGATTTGTTAAGTTTCTATCAGATATCAACTGAATTTGAAATATAAGTTGTATCAGTAGAAGCGAGTAACTGGTATTGACCTTTACCCATAGCGTTGAAACGATCTGAGTTATTGCGAATGTAAACGTAAACATTTTGGATGGTGCATTCTGCAGCATCTGCAAGCTGTTGTACAGTTACAATCTGTCCTGGATGAGTGTTGATGTACTCTTCCAAGACTAGTGTCTTTTTAGGTGTTCTAGCCATTGTTTTTTCTCCTTAATGGTTATATAATGGTATATATATTATAGCATGTTTGAGATTAGTTTTTCAAAGAATATTGCATTTTTTCTAAAACAATATTACAAACATATAGATATAATGTATACTTACACCCGAAAGGTATATAAAATCAGAGGTTCAACATTTTTGGATTAAAATGTCACCAGAGAATTATACCGTACGGCGTCTTTTAGCATGTGTTCAATCGGCTGGATTCTAATCTTTTGCCATCCGTAAGGAAGGGCAAGATAGCCTCGATAGTCGCTGTCGATTTCTTTAATGATATAAAGATCACCTGCAGAGCCGGAATGAAATCCGTGATTAGTTTGCATTACTTTAAACCAATCATTAAGAGTTACATGAGAAGAGATTTGATTAGTTACTGCAAAAGCTTCATCCAAAATAACTTGATCGTTCATTCGCCACTGAAGTGGAAATGTACAAGCTTTGTCGAAGTTTACAGTAGGCAGATAAGCGAGTATATCGCATAGTTCATCTGCCATCAAAGCCTGAAGATTTCCTTGGAGAAAATCGCCGGCTTGAATATGATAAATGTTAACTGTAGCCATATAATAGTCCTTTCTAATATTATACTAGCTGGTGGCTTTTTACAGTAGAAGTAAATCCCTATTGCTGTTAAATCTCCAGGAACTGTTTAGGCCTACGGGGGGTAATCCTTATGCCTAGAAAGGAGGACAGCTCCTGAAGACTTAGCAGCAATAGGGAAATTCTACTGATAGTTATTGTGGTGTAATTATTGGAGATGTTGTAGCGTGGCGTATTTCTGTAGGAACTACACCACTTGGAAGTGTTGATTTATAGACAATCTTGGCCTGTTCAAGAGTGCCTATCGATGTCATTTGAATTATTGTTTTTGCAGTAATTCTATTCTTTGAGACATAGATATTGCATCCTGCTGCACGAAGTCGAATGATCGTCTTGCGTATTGTTGGTAGCTGTGCTCCAGTAAGTTTAAGTAGATCGCCGGCAGAAAATGGTTTGCCGGACAGAATAAACTTAGCTGTTAGTGCACCTCTACCAGTAGCAGATTGTCTAGTTGGTTCATAGAAGTAGAGGGATTTTAGGAATGCATTTGCTTCCTGAGTAAGGTTAATTGGGTCATTAGCTGGATAAGTCGCGCTAATAACTTTATTTGTAGTTTTATTTAATGCTTTAGAAACTCTCACATTATCTAGTGATGAACTAGGAGTAGTGGAGGATTTCTTGAGGGTATTATTAGTAGTATTATTGGTAGTTGGAGTATTTCCTTGTTCGATAGCCGAGAAGAACATGGCTATCTCTTGAGGAGTACCTTCCACAGTAAAGTTATTATAACTGGCTTTCATAATATTTTTTCCTTGCTCTTGAAATGATTCAAGCAGTTTTTCTATAAGAATAATATTATAATATAAATATTGTTGGTCAGCTTCTGTATGAGTCGCCGGCCGAAAGTTTTTTTGAAAATAGTATTGTTCTAATAATGATGATAATGCTTTATCTAGAGAGACAGATAGAGCGTTGAATTCCTGTGGAGACACAGACAGAGTAACATTCATGATTTACTCTTTTTTCCAATCTACGATTTTTTTTTTTTTGAGAGAGTTTAGCCTAAGTATAAACAAGATATTATCTTTTTTTTATTCAGTGAGTGTTAGGCATTGATATCTCTATAAGTAGAGATTAATAATATAACTACTAAGAGAGTGTGTTCCTACTTTTGTAGGAGTGTAGGGGGGCATATTTGAATAATATGGGTGGATTATTGAATCAGATAAAAGCTATACAAGTTACGCCTTTATATATGTTCATAATGGGTTCCCCCCTGCGAAGTCTTTGATTCGCTATTTGTACAACATAATTTCTTTAAATGTTTCACGTGGAACAT
>Ga0129336_10000076_pt1 | contig 43077 bp, 42 predicted proteins | sample CPB6_02_DNA_FD_96878 | JGI IMG/M metagenome (GOLD analysis project Ga0129336, IMG submission 96878) | Freshwater to marine salinity gradient microbial communities from Chesapeake Bay, USA - CPBay_Sum_0.6_0.2_DNA | ecosystem: Environmental > Aquatic > Marine > Coastal | place: USA: Chesapeake...
GATCAATATAATAAATTAATTATTGAAGCGTTGGGTGGTTCAGGTAATGATGATTATGAAAATGAAAATAAAATCATAAGAAAAATAGCGAAAGAAATCACAATTAGCAAATAAATCGTTTTAAAATGATTTTAAAATGATTTCAAACATTATGAACGATGTAAAATATATTTGAATATCATATCATAAGAGATTTTTACCAAACGGTGTCTGTATTATGCCACCACATTCCGTCCCCTTTCTTAACATTATATAACGCTCTAAATATGATTGAACGAGACAATGGCACATTTGTTCTATATTTATCAAGAGGATGAGGATTTGTTTTGAGTTGCGCTGATAAGGCTTTTTTGCTGACAAATTGTCTTTGTTGGAATGCAAAATATGTATAAAAACCTTCATAAGAGAGATATTTAATGGGAACTAAATCATCATTTTTATCTTGGAAATCTCTCAAATATTCGTCACAAATGGCTAAACCTGAAATATCAGCGAGGTCTTCTCCTACACCGATTGATGCGTCAAATTCAATACCATCCCTCGCAGCAAATTCTTCATACTGTTTAATTACATCTTGTTGAATTTGTTTATATTTCTTCTTATCGGCATCTGTCCACCAATCATTTAAATTGCCGTCCCAACCATATTTACTTCCCCAATCATCAAAACCATGTGACATCTCATGACTTATTGTAAAACCGAGATGCGCTAAATTGTATTCAATACCTCTCTCGTCTAAATCGACAAAAGGTTTTTGAATATAACCTAAATTTATGTAAATAGAATTTTTTGATGGAGTATAAGAAGCGTTTACAATATACGCTTGTGTTCCTGTCATCTTTACAGGATATTGTGACCAATCCATCATTGGAATATCAATAGTTTGTTTACCACAAAGTTCTACAAATCTTTCATGTCTCCAACGATTAATTTTCATTATGTTATCATATAATGAAGTAGTATAATCTAAATCTGGGTCTTCTCTCAAATTTTCTGGTTTACCATATACAAAATTAAAATGTTCTAATTTTTTAAGGGCGTACCTTTTTGTTGATGGTTGTAACCATGTATTTCTCATTAAAATTCTTTTAAATACTACTTTTAGGTCATCACAAAGAGTTTTTACGTATTTAGTGGCTAATGGATTCTCATATTTCTTAACGTATTCATTAGTAAAAAATGTATTGAATGGAACAGACATATATAATGATGCACTAACTGCGTCACTTCTATTTATTCTCTCTTGACCCCTTTCAAACTTTCCATAAAATTCATAATTTAAACTTTCATATCCCTTTGTTATTCTCGCTAATCTTGTCAACAAAATCCATACCCAATATGTTCTCCATTTAGGAGTATTCCAATTTTGTAAGAATAAATCTGTACCACATTTTAAATAATTTAAACTAGAAGTTATAAAAAAACTTGGGGTTTTCTTAAATCCCAATTGGTGTGAAAATTCTTTCCAATCAAAACCATATTTATTTAATACTTCATCTGCGGTAACTTTATTATATGATTTCTCTTCATTGACAATATCAACACATCCTAATGAGTTAAATATATCGACTTCAACATCATAAATGTCTTGTGAATTATAATCATTATGACCCAATAAAGTATCAAATATCTTTTTGTTCGATTTATTAAATTCACTTCTATATTTCTTTTTATATTCAACATCTTTTCCGTCATCGAAATATACATTCAAATCTAAAATAGTAAATTGATGTGGACTAACATAGCAACTATATATTTTTGTATTTTTATCATCAGGATTTAATGACCATACAAAAGGCGCTTTAAACGCTATCATCTCATCACTATTGAAAAAAGCAAGAAGTTTCCAAGGATTATTTTCCTGTATTAAATTATCGATCATTTGTTCAGCTTCCTTCGCTAATTGTTTTGTATGAGATTTTGAGTTCATTTTTATTACTGAAACGTAAAAATTTTTTAAATTTTTCGCTAGTTTATCGTTGTGTGTTTTAATATAATCTAACACAATACCGTTTAACTGAGTATATACTTTGTCTTGAGTTAATCTAAAATCATCTACTTGAACTATATATTTTTGTTGTTCTTGTACGGTGACATTTTTTAACCATTGGTAATTTATATAATCGTAAAAATTATTTTCTGGTTTAATGCTGTGTGGAGCAAATTTGCTTAATAATTGTTTTACAAATTCTTTTTTCTTTTGTATACTTGTTTTCTTTAAATTACTTACTGTTAAACTTTTACTAAATTCTTCTTCAAATGGTTTTAAATTAATAGGACAATCTTCATTGTTACGCTTAATATTTTTTAATGTCTTTTTCGAATTCCTCGTTTTCTTAACAGTTTTACCCATTTAATATATATATATATATATTAAATAGTAAATTATAAAAGTATTTTATTATTTTATTTGTAAATTTAATATTCAGAATAAGGAACATTATTTGAACCCCTCATAATAAGATAATTATATTGTTCACCAGTCATACAAGCGCATCCGGAACTATTTGAATAACTGTTAGGACAACATTCGGGTTTAAATGGTGTATTAGCGAATAGTAACATTTCTCCTTCTGGTAAAGGAACAGGTTGTGGTTCTCTCGACAAAAATTTCTTAACAGCGGGGTCTAAAGGTTGTCCGGGAACAACACTCATATTAGGCGCACTCCAAGAAGATGTATTTATTTGAACGTCATTAGTTAAATCATAAGGAGATGATTGTCCATAATTTGTATTGGCTCCAGTAAATCCTTCAGTAGTTTTTGAAGTGGTAGTTGTAGATGTAGTTGGTCCACCAGCCGCAATCTGTGTAGCTAAGTTACTTTGTATTTTTTGTTTAATTTCACTTTGTAAATTTCCACTAGCGTCTTGCATATTTCCACTAGCGTCAAAACCCTCCATCAAACTAATATTACAACATCCACAAAATAGATGACCTACTAAAATTAAGTATACAACTCCAATTAAAATTAGAACCTCTAAATTAAACTTAAATCCTAATAATGAAATTTCCATATTATACATATTTCATAGATAATAATTTTTCTTTATTCTTGTCTAAAAATATGTCAATTATTGTATTATAATCATATACCTTTGTATTATTAATGGTAAAAGTATTTCTATTTGTTAATAAATGATATAACTTATTATGGTTCTTTGATAATTTAATTTTGTTTATACAATTTAATGTTGTTATATAATTAATATTTTTGTCACAAATACATAAATTAGGACCACCTATTAAATTACTTTTTCCTAAATTAAACTCATATTGTCCGGATAAATTATTACCATTTATAATAACTGTACCATATACGATTTCTCCATTTTCAAGAATATCATTTACTTTAACATCTTTTATTTTTTTATATTGACCATTTAAAAGTTTAACTGTACTTTTACCTTCAAACCCTCCATCTAAATACTTATGTATTTCATATCTTTCTTTAATTGACTTATGTGTATTATTAATAACATCATTAATATCATTGTTATTGTATATTTCATCCCAATCAGTAAAAATATGACCATTAATATTTATAGTTTTATTTGTAGTATTTAAACAATATAAATGGGGTTCTCTGTAACTTGTACATTTTATTGAATTCGGATGTTTAGATACTGGTATCCATTTATTTTCAGTAGGATGTTTAACAATATGAGAGTCCGAAACAATTATATTATCTAACATATACATTTCAGAACCTTCTGTTATCACCTTAATACAAGCAGTTACTTCATTGTTGTCAAATAATAGGTCACCTACTTCAATTTCTGATATTTTTTTATGGTTACCATCATTCATTTTAATCATAGTGTCTTTATCAAAACATTTAATTTTCGGGATTTTATATTGAGTGCCAACTTTTAAAACATCTGTCATAAATTGTAAAATTATAATCATAGGTATAGAAATAGCAATAAAAATAACAGTATTAGCTATCGCTGCTCCCCAAGTAAAAGGAAATATCCAAAACGCCGCAATCATAACTGCTAAAGCAATTAAAATAATAACAATAAACTGAGCAATAGCCCCCATTAAAGAATTAAGAGTGTAATAGGAACCCAATAAAGTATATAAACCGGCTGTCATTGTTCCCTGTACTTTGCTCATTATATCTTTAAAAGTAATTACTATTTGCTGTAAAGGTATAGTAATATTAATTATTCTTCCCATTATTTCTTGTGTTATTTTTTGAAACATGGTACGAACTTTATCGATCATTCCACGTATAGCTTGTATACTCTCTTTAATTTGATCTGCCATAGATTGTAATAAATTAGTGACAAACGTTAATGGTTCAACAGCAATACCAGTAATACTTGATAATATATTTTGAACACAATAATTAAAATTTTGTTGAGTATATTCAAGAGCCGTAGTATCGTTTGGATGTGTTATAAATCCAGCGAAAGGTATAATATTAGGTTTACATCTTTGATTGGGCCAATCATCAATAATTGGTTGTGAATTTATCATTACAAGACAATAACTTATTAGCACTATTAATATAATGGTAATAATTATAAATAATATAACAGAACCACCATATTGATCAAAATAATTTAATTTTTCATACATTTTTTTTAAATTTTGTAACCCGTTGTTATCCATATATATAGTAAGTGAATAATATTCATTTTTATCTATAACAAAATAAATATTAGATACTATCATTATATTTAATAAAATGGTCTTCCCAGTCCCAAAAAATTTCTTTTCCTATTTTAATTTTATGGGTGTCTGTAATTAAACAACTAAACCATTCTGTTTTAATATTCGATAAAGTTGCGTCATTATAATTTTCAACTTTTATAAATTTATTCACATTATTATCAAATACTAAATGTGAACCTGTAACTAATATATCTTCACCATTAACACCTTTTCCCTTAATAATATATAATTTAACTGTTTCATATTGATTATCAATTTTCATAACAGACTGTACTCTCGAACCGTCTTCTAGAATATCTCCTAAATTGACATCTTCCATATGTTTTACATTTCCGTCTTTTAGTTTAACATGTGTTTTTGGATGAAAACATTTGCCTAGCGCTTTAACTAATTGACCAGGAGGACCATTCCATGTGCTATTCATTGTTTTTATGCTGCCATCCATAACATACATTAATGTTATCATAATGCCTATTGTTTTTCCGATTAAATCTTTAATTCCAATAGTTATTCTTTGAAATTCAATAATAAGATTTAAAAAAACCCCGAAAATAGACTGTAATATGCCTGATGAAAAAGTTCTAATTTTATCAAACATCGCTCTTACATTATTAATATCATCCATAAAACCACCCATCATGCTTGTCATTGAATTCGTAATAAATGTAATTGGTTGTAATAAATATCCCATAAAACTAGTTTGCATACTCTGAATACAATATGTAAAATTTTCTTCTATATCATCAGCTAAAGGCATATATACTGGATTACATCTGTATAAAGGCCAATTTTCTTTTATTTCGGCAACTTGACTATAATAAAATACTCCTGCTATATATATAGCAAATGCTATATTTACATATAAAAACTTAACCCAATGTTGTCCTGAAGGCATTTAACTTATATTATTATTATATAATTATTCTAATTTTTATGTTTATAATAATAAAATAAATTAACTAAAATTTTATGTGGATTTTGGTATAGTTTAACATATTGACGATAAATATCCACCAAAAAACAAAACCATTAACATATGAAAATAATGACATTAATGACGACGAGTGCGCTTGATTTTTCTTGTTCTTTTTTTATGACTTTTGCGTCTCATTTTGCGTCCTCCACTATAACAACCCCACAACCAATCGGGGTTGCCACCTTTTTTACTTCTACGTCTTCTGGTTCCGCCCATTTTAGTAGCGTTATTGTCATAAACAGAATTCGCACTCATTTGTGTAGAAGTTTGAGCGTTACCTTGTATTTGATCATTTGGATTAGTGCCAGGTCCACCTGTGGGTGTATAAAGCATTTGATATTGTGGCACAGTAATAGTTCCATTTCCATTTCCATTTCCATCTCCACCACGTTTCTTTCTGTATTTGCCACCAGACATTAATTTATTTGCTTGCGCTTGACTTTGGTTCTGGTTTTGGAGAGAAACTCTAGCTGAATCTCTAGGATTAGAACCTACCATGGCTTGTTGTGTTGGGTACATCATTCCGGGAACACTTTGGTTAGACATATTTAATATATGTGAATATAAAATATTTGAGTTAAAATATAAAATACTTAATATATAATATAACTATAATGGACGATAAACAAAGACTACAATTACAAAATATGATTCAAGCAAATAATGTTGAAGATCAAACTGATTTAATAAGAAATCTAAAACATAGTCAAATAATACGTAACGAAGTAAATATGATGATAATGATAAAATCTAAATATAGAGGTGATGACGAAAAAATATATAATGAATGTGTTGGTGAATGTAGTTTTTTATTTACTTATTATACCGATATATTTAACAAAATTAGAAAAGATGAAATAGATATAAATATTTTAAACAAGTTTTTAGATGTTTTAAGAAGAATCGAAGAAGGTGAATTAAATCAACATGAAGGTTCATTTGCTGTTGGAACATTATTAAAGGAATTATATATAGACAGTGCACTTAAAAAAGCAGAAAAATTAGATGCGAATTCAGCGCCAAAGGTTGAACCGAAAAAACCTGATGTAAAAATTTCATGGAGGCAATTTAAAAAAATGAATAAATAAATTTAATTATATAATAATTATATAATAATTATATAATAATTATATAATAATTATATAATGAAAACAACCAAAAATAAAAGTAAAAAAAATGTTACAAGAAAAAACTATAATAGAGCACCGCTACCTTCGGTTAAAGCACCGCTACCTTCGGTTAAACACTTAAATATAGGATATCCTTTATACGCTTCTAAAAAACATGAAGGAGATAAACTTTTAGAATACAAAAGAGACGCAGAGAGAAAAACAAGAGATCATTGCTTATTAGATAATTCAAGTTGGTTTGGTAGTTTAAAAGTTGCTAAAAGTTATAAAACAAAGGATTCACAAATTTATAAATGGAAAATAAAGGTTCCTACCAATTTATTAAATATTAATAAGGAAAATGAAGATTTTGTAAATTATATATTTGGTAATACGAGTATAAAATTAAATCCGACCATACAATTAACATCTAATCAACTAAAAAAAATAAATTATGAACATCCTTATTTAAATATGTCTGAAAATGAGAAGGCATTATATGAATTTAAGTTTGCTTTTGGTTATATTACATTAAAAGAACAATTTGAATTTTTAAAATTGGTAAAATATTTAATTGAAAATAAATTTATTAAGATGGACACGAGAGAAGGGAAAAGTATTTTAAAAAAACTAGATTTTAAAATAAATTATTATAAAATAGGTTCAGCGCTACCAACAAAAGAAAAGTATAATAGATTAAGTTTTTATTATTTTGACAAATACGCAATAATGAATTTATGTAAAATAGTCTATAATAAGAGAAAATATAGAATATCTGGAGTATATCAAAAAAACGATACAAGTTTTTGGTTTCCTGATTTAATCGTGTATAAAATGGATATTGAAGAATATATTTTATTTAATCCACACCACAATTTAATTTATGACAAAATTATTGAATAAATTTTTTTAATAAGTTAACCGAATATAAAACAGCGTTTTCGTTTAATGTATATTTTTGTATTTTTTTATCGTCAAATTCATGATACGCAGATAATAAAATTTCAGGCATAGAATGCCATAAAGGTATATAATCAGCTATTAACATTCCCATTAACATAATTTTATTTTTGTAAGTAAACGGATACATATAAAAATGAAATAACATAATATACATAAGTGATGTAGAACCAGATGGACCTCCAATAAATGGCGCATTATATTTTTTCATAATTTTATAATAAGGTGATTTGCTATTTATTTTATATCTCTCTGTAGAATTATAAATACCATATTTTGAATAGTCATCATCTGAGATTACACTCTTATTACATTCATTAACTTTTATATAGTTACTTTTAATATGTTTGAACTCGTATAATCTCTCTCTGAAGAAATTCATATTCCCTAGATTATTTCTATAAATAGAATCCACGCTTTTATCAGCGCTATAAATAATATCAAACATAAAGAAGTTATACATATTTCTCTCTTTGTCATTTTTTAAAGAGTTATAAATTTTATTAATATCTGTCCATGATATATCTTTTATAAGCATTAATTTCTCTAGTTGTTTAATAAATATTTTTTGTAAATTTTTATTACATTCTATATGATAGATTGTAAATTGAGGTTCGACTAAATTATTTAAACACGATGTAACCTTAAAAAATTTATCATCGAGATAATCAAATAAATCTTTTTTATTATTATTGTTAACAAAGTCAAATATTATATTAGTTTCATCTTTAGTAAATCCTATTTTAGATATAATTGAATCATTTACGTCTTGGATCATAGAATTTTCAATTATTGAAGTCCATTTTGATTTATAATTAGTTTTCCAATAATTTAATATATAATAAAATACTTTAAATGTAAACAATTTAATTTTATTATTATTCGCTAAAAAACACGCTAATTTTTTTTCATTAGTAGAAATAGAAACGTTTTTATTATAAATATCCATAATAGATGTAGGTAATTTTCTATTTTTTTTTGTTTTATTATTAATAGTTTTATTCTTTTTTGTTGTCATTAATATATATATATATTTAATTTACATAAAAATATAATTATATGTTTATGTAATTATGCCAAAAAAATACGCAGCAACGACAACTACTCTTATAATTGTAGAATCTCCTGCGAAATGTAAAAAAATAGAAGAAATATTAGGTCCTGGTTATAAATGTGTAGCGTCTTATGGACATATTAGAGAATTAAATTCTTTGAAAAATATTGACATTGAAAATAATTTTAATCCGTCATATACTTTAATAGATAACGCTATAAAAAAAAATAATATAGAACTCTTGAAGAGAGAAATTAAAAAAGCAACAGATGTTATATTAGCAACTGATAATGATCGTGAAGGTGAAGCAATAGCGTGGCATATATGCGATGTATTTAAATTAAATATAAATACTACAAAAAGAATAATATTTCAAGAAATAACTGAAACCGCAATACGTTACGCAATAAACAATCCAATGACTATTAATATGAGTCTAGTTCAGGCGCAACAAACACGTCAAATATTAGACATTTTAGTTGGTTTCAAAATTTCTCCGATTTTGTGGAAAATAATAGCGAAAAACAAAGATAATGCTTTAAGTGCAGGTAGATGCCAAACTCCTGCGTTAAAATTGATATATGATAATTATTTGGATATTAAAAATAATGAAGAAAAAAAAATATATAAAACGATTGGTTATTTTACAAATTTAAATTTATCTTTTGAATTAAATAAACAATTTGAAACAGAAGATGATATGATAAATTTTTTAAATGGCACTATGAATTTTTCACATATTTATAATTGTTCACGCCCAATTAAATCAAAAAAATCGCCTCCTGAACCCTTAACAACGAGTCGTTTACAACAAATAGTTAGCAACGAATTACACTATTCACCAAAAGAAACCATGCGCATTTGTCAAATTCTTTATGAAAATGGTTTTATAACATATATGAGAACAGACTCGAAGACATATAGTGGCGAGTTTATAGACGTGATAAGGACTTATATTGAAACCAATTATGGTGCGAAATTTGTGAGAGAAAATTTGGAGATTATGTCTGAACGTCCTATAAAAAATACTACTACAAATATGAAGAAACAAAAAACGCAAGAAGCGCATGAAGCTATTAGACCTACCAATATTTTTCTCTCTGAATTACCAGAAACAATAGATTCAAAAGAGAGAAGACTATATAAATTAATTTGGACTATTACAATGGAAAGTTGTATGTCAGAATCTATTTATAATTCTATTACTGCAAGTATATCGGGTTATGAAAATACTTTATATACATATAAATGTGAAGTAGTAGATTTTCCTGGTTGGAAAATTGTTGAAAATAAATTCTCTCTAGATAGTCAACAATATAGTTATTTACAATTAATAAAACAAAATGAAATCTTAAATTATAAAAAAATAATATCAAAAGTAGCGATACAAGGAACTAAACAGCATTATACTGAAGCGAGATTAGTACAATTACTGGAGGAAAGAGGAATCGGAAGACCATCTACTTTTTCTTCTTTAGTTGATAAAATTCAACAACGAGGTTATGTTAAAAAAGAAGATGTAAAAGGAAAAGAACTTTTTTGTAAAGATTATGAATTAGAAAATAGAGAGATTTTTGAAATTGAAAGTAAGAGAGAATTTGGCAATGAAAAAAATAAATTAGTAATTCAACCCTTAGGGATTATTGTTATGGAATTTTTGAACGAACATTTTTTACAGTTATTTAATTACGATTACACTAGTTCAATGGAGGAATCGTTAGATAAAATATGTAAAGATGAAATAATTTGGTCTGATTTATGCTTTTCATATAATGGAGAAATTACTAAATTAATCGATAATCTTACAGAAAAAGGTATAATATCAAAAATGGAATTTAAAATAGATGAAGACAATACATATTTGGTTGGGAAATATGGTCCTGTTATAAAGTCTGTTCAAGAAATTGACGGTAAAGAAAAAATAACATTTAAAACTGTCAAAAAAGATATAGATATACGAGAATTAGAAAAGGGAAATTATGTTGTTGACGACATTATAGAGACAAATAAATCAACTAAAAGTAGTTACATATTGGGGCAACATGAAAATAAAAATGTAATTTTAAAAAAAGGGAAATTCGGACTTTATATTACATGGGGAGAGAATACTAAAAATTTGAAAGAATTAGGTAATAGACCTATTGAAAATATTACATTTGATGAAATCAAAAAATATTTAGATGAGGGTAGTAATGTTATTAGAGAAATAAATAAAAATACATATATAAGGAAAGGTCCCAAAGGAGATTATATTTTTTATAAAAGTCCCCATATGAAGAAACCGAAATTTTTTGATATTAAAAATTTCATAAATGAAACACAAGAAGACTATAAAATATGTAATTTAAGCATTTTAAAGTCTTGGATATTTGAAAAATACAATATTTAATTTCTAGAAGGATTATACATTTGTAATTTAGAAGATCTTAATATTTGAGGTGATTGTAAAGTAAATTCCAACATAAAAGAATAATTAAAAACACCAAAAGACGCAAGTTGTCCATTATGGTATCTTACTCTAATTCTAAGTCTCCTAATTCTCTCCGCTACAGGTAAATACCACTTATAAGGAACTGCTTCTCTATCAAACCATTGTGAAATAGGAGTTGTTGGTACAGATAATTTTGCAAAAGCAGAATTAACCCTGCCATTTGTTTCATTATTTTGAACTGTAAAAGTGCTAATATTATATGGCGACGTTTCATCGATACAATTATTACCTGCAATTTCCATATATAAATAAGCAGGACCCATTAAATTAATTTTATATATGGCTTCTACCCAGTACACTTGTGAATTAGGTAAATTTGGATTAGGTAATAACCAATAACCGTTGTCTCCAGGAGACACGTCACCATAATAAAATCGCGGAACTATTACACCATTTACATTTGTATAATTATTATTTTGAGGTAAATCTGAACCACTTATAGCGGTGTTATTACAAATGGGTAAACCTAAACAACCAGGTAACCCTTGATCATAATAATCAGGCAAAACATCTTTAGCGTAACATTTATTATCATAAAAATTTTTTATCTTTATTTGGTTTTCATTTGTTAAAATAAATCCGTCACTAATATTACCAAACCATATATTTTGCGCTACATTATTATAAACTATGACAAAATTAGTATATCCACCTAATGCGTTAAATTGAAGCAACGCTTGTACATATTCTTGACGTTCAGGCAAAGTTAAAGACATATCAGTAGATTTTTGTGTAAAATATAATTTTATATAACTAGTGACCGCGTAATTAAATCTATTAGTAAGTTCAGTAACCATTTGGTCTGGATTATAAAATCCAGTTCCAATAATTATAACATAATCATGTTCTTTATTATAATATAAAGCTTCATACGTTTTTTGCGTTAATAAATCGGTTAAACCATTTACATTTGGATCATAAGGTTTATTTAATGTGAAAGTCATAGTCACATTATTATTCTCTCCAGAAAATGTATTGTAATTTGCTGGAAAAGTCCAATTAATTAATCTTAATGATTGTACATTTACCATATCTTCAGGCATTTCAATTTCAAAATCGGAAGAATTAGGAAATTTAGTAAAATCTCTGTCTTCTGAATGAATAGAAACATATTTTTTAATGACTATATATTCTTGTGCGTTTTGTATCAGTGGATGTGTAGAATTTACGTTATAATAAGTATTTGAAGTTATCGATTCCATTATATATATATACTAAAATTATTTTTATATATATGTAAAAATAATAATTAAAATAATAATTATAATAATATTAAAGTAATTAATAATAAAATAAAAAACTGTTATTAAATATATAATATGTCTTTAGTGGGAACAACCGCAAATTATGGAGGAAAACAACCAGATAATAGTCAAGGTATAAAACAATTTGTCTCTGGCGCTGGTACAACTGTATCATGGATATATAAAAGAATACAATCAAATATATTAGCTATAACACCATCTAGTAGTAAGAATCCCGTATCAATAAATAATGATTTATATGTAACTGGTTCAATATATAATACATCTGACATATCAGTAAAAGAAAATGTTATTCCTTTAACAGAAGATACTGTGAATAATATATTACATTTAAATCCTGTAAATTATAATTTTAAATTAGATGTAAACAAAAAAAAACACAATGGATTTATAGCTCAAGATGTTGAAAAATATTATCCTGAATTAATAAATAATAAAATTGCGGGGGTAAAATCATTATCTTACATAGAATTAATACCAATTTTAGTATCAAAAATACAAATAATGCAAAAAGAATTAGATGAATTAAAACAAAAAATATAACAAAATTAATATCGTATAATAATATAAATGAATAAATTATATTCTAATATATATAAGAGTTTTATAATAACATCAGTCATCGCTTTTTTGATAGGTATTTTTTCGAGCGGTCAACTTTCTACTGATTCTTATATTGCGGGATATTCTGTTTTAAGTTTGGCAATTTTTATGATAATTTTTATTTTAACAAGTAACGTATTAAGTATTCAAGGTCAAAGTACTAGTAAAATATTACAATCAATAGTTTCAATGATGGGACCATTTATTTTAATGTTAGGTATAATAGGGTTTATTTTATATATATTAATTACATACAGAAGTATTATTGTAGATAATCACGTATCACAAAGTTATCATTCATTTAGTAATATAGTGGTAATTTTATTATTAATGCAATTATATATTATTTACACAAATATAACATCACAAGAATTTGAAACAACAAAAAAATTATCAAGTGTTACGTCTAGTATAATCTATCTATTAACAATTTTAACAGGAATCTCGAGCATAATCATATTTACAATTTTAAAATATTTTACGACCGACGGTTTTATAGGCAATATTAACTAATTTTAGTAAATTTATATGTTAACCCATAATTATTGTGAGTTTCCCAAATTCCTGAAACTTTTAAGATAAAAGAACAAATTGATTTACTTCCTGTATCGGTAAATATTTTAAAATTCCCATTTTTAAATTGATCATATATTTTTAGTTGTTTTATTTTATTTGTGTTACTATATTTGTTTAATATACTTTCTTCAATATTTTTAATTCTCTCTATTATATCTTGATTATCAGTTATATTAAATGTACACTTATATTTAGTATAGTATTTTTCACATGTTATATCGTTTAATGTAATTAATAAATAAATACCGTTTAATATAAATATACTATTAGAATATATAATTCTTATAAAAGAACTTTGTTCCATAATATTATTTTTAATTGGTTCACAAAAAAAAACATCATCATTATCATATTGTTCAATTTTTTTAACTAAATACATAATGACATATATTAAAATGTTTTTAAGTATTAAATAACAAATCATAATCATTTTTACACATATTATTAAATAATATGTTTAATATTCACATAAAGAATAATAATTAATTATATTATGAAATTTTATGAAACTCATTTTGAAGAATACATAAATGAAAATAACAGAGTAAATCTTCATCCAAAGTTAGATAAAATATATGAAAAATTTCCAAAAACTTTGTGTGAATTAAAAAACTTAATTTTTTTTGGTCCAAATGGAACAGGTAAATATACACAAATGCTTAAGTCAATAAAAAAATACAGTCCTACTGATTTAAAATATGAAAAAAAAATTAGTTTAACTTATAATAAACAACAATATTTTTTTAAAATAAGTGATATACATTATGAAATTGATATGTCATTATTAGGGTGTAATTCAAAATTATTATGGCATGAAATTTATCAGCAAATAATAGATATCATATCAGCCAAAATAGAAAAATCAGGTATTATTGTTTGTAAATATTTTCACGATATACATAGTGAATTATTAGAGAATTTTTATAGTTATATGCAACAAAATTTTCATTCATCAATTAATTTAAAATTTATAATAATAACAGAAGAGATTAGTTTTATTCCAGATAATATTTTAAATTGTTGTGGAATAATTAATGTAAGTAGACCATCAAAAATATCATATGTTAAATGTGTAAAATCAAAATTACCTTCAAAATTAAAACCGGAAAACATTACAAATATAAAAATTTTACGTTTATATAATGAAGAACTGATGTTACAATATAGAATTATATGTAATAAAATAATTAATAATTTGATTAATATTAATGATATAAATTATTTAAAATTTAGAGATATTTTATATGATATTTTTATATATAATTTAGACATAACAGATTGTATTTGGTATATTCTCTCTACACTCATTCAACAAAACAAAATTAAGAGAGAAAGTTTATCGTCGATACTAATTAAAACATATTGTTTTTTTCAATATTATAATAATAACTATAGACCTATATATCACGTTGAAAATTATTTTTTATACTTAGCCAATTTAATCAATTTATAATATTCAGTTAATAATATTTAGTTAATAATATTTAGTTAATAATATTATTAACGTTTTATTTTTTCCAAGGCAACGTTTGATAACCATTTACCACATTAGTAATATTTCTATTATAAAAATTATAATTTTTTAAATAAGAATGGGTTGGTCTTGGAATAGTATTATTTGATTGAGCAACTAAATAAAAGTTATTGTAACCGTTTGGAATACCTCTCCTATAAGTATTTGAACTTGTATGTATTGCCATTTATAATATAAAAGAATATAAATATTACAAAAATTATAATAGTTTATTTTAATACTTAAAGTTTAAAATAAATAAAACCTATGGATTACTATAAAAATTCTCTCGATATATTGGAAATAGACATAAATTATACAGAATTAACACCAGAATACTTAAATAAACAATATAAAAGGTTAGCTCTAAAAAATCATCCAGATAAAAATGGTAACACATATGAATCAACTGAAAAATTTAAGCAAATAAACGAAGCGTATCATTTTTTAAAAAGTGAATTAGATGAAAATTATATTAATGAAGATTACAATTCTTCTCTCTACGTTGATATTCTAAAAGAGTTTATAAAAACATTTTTTGAAGGAAATTATAATGATATATTAACTAAAATTATAAGTAACATTATAACTGCAGGTAAGAATATGTCTATTAAATTATTTGATGAACTAGATAAAAATACAACTTTAAATATATATACATTTCTCTCTAAAAATAAAGTATCACTTCATTTGAATAATGAAATATTAGATTTAGTTAGAGAGATTTTAATAAAAAAATATAATAATGTTGAAATTTATAAATTAAACCCTAGCATAAATGATTTATTAAACAATAATTTGTATAAATTAAATGTACATGATAATTTATTTTTAGTTCCTTTATGGCATAATATTTCATATTTCGATGTATCTTATTGTGAATTAATGGTGATTTGTGAACCAGAATTACCATCAGATATTGAACTAGATGAAAATAACAATATATATATTGAAACCGAAATAAGTTTATATGATGATTTATCAGAAATGATTATAAACAATTACGATATATGTATTCATATAGGAGATAAAAAATTTTTTATACCGGTGTGTAATTTATATATGAAGAGAGAACAATATTATTATTTTAAAGGAAAAGGTATATCGAAAGAAAAAAAAGATATATATGACATATCAGATAGGTCTGATATAATTGTTAAAATAAAAATAATAAAGTAATAAGTATTTTAGAAAAAAAATATAAATTAAATTTTTTATATTTTTTTATATAAATTTTTATAAATTTTTATAATTTTTTATAAATTATCGATTTAAGAGTCAGATTTCTTCTTAGAAACAATCTTCTTCTTCTTAGGTTCATCTGGTACGGCAGATGGTTGAACAACAGATTGTTCAACAGGTTTCACGACAGGTTGTTCAACAGGTTTCACGACACTTGGTGGAGGTGGTAATTCACGTTCATCATCTGAATCCTCCACAATAGTGACCGCTACAGCGCCATCAGGATCAATATCATCTTCAGGAGGAGGCAACGACTTTAACTTTTCAACTTCGCTTGCCTTAGGTTTTAAGAAACAAACCCCTTCAGTAATAGTAGATGTCTTTGGTTTTTGAACGATTGCTTGTTTCAAGTTCCAGGTAATAGAAACTTTACCATTAACAAACCATAATCCACCTGATTGTATTAAACAAATTACGTGTATCTTTGGTTTTAAGAACTCGAGTGGAGTTGTATGAGTATAAGCAGGTCCCTTAAGATATAAAGGAACTCCTTCTTCATCATAGATTTCAGATTGCCAACCAGTAGTCTTCCAATTAGGAATTTTAATTGATAGAGTTGGAGGTTTATTATAATCGAGTTCAGCGCTTCCCTTTTCTTTCTTAGGATATCTTAACATAATATTAAACTTTTCTTCCATAACTTCAGCGCTTTTAATTTCTTTTCCAAACCATTCCTTTGAATATGTAATAGCGTCTGCCTTAATTTTTGATTCCAAATTTTTAATACAAGTTAAGAATGATTCTGCGTCATGATTACTATATTCAGAATTAGGAAATTGTAATGATAAAGTGTATTTTCCAGTTAAATTGCCTTGTTGGTCCTTTCCTTCTTGAGCACCCCATGTTAGCATTAATGGTGTGGATATAGTTAGGGATTCCTTAAAATATTTATTATAAATGTTTACAACCTTTCCGCCACTAGGATTCGCCTTAGGAGCAGAGTATGATAATACACTAGTATCAATTTTAGTTCCGTCGATAATTGCGCTTGCCATTTTGTTATTATAATTTATATTATAAGGTTATCTTTAAATCAATTTTTTTTTTAAATATAAATGTAAAATAGATATTGATATTGAATCTTTCTTACCATATATGATAAGCATTTAAATAAATATATATATAAATAAATAACACAAAGACTTTTTTATATTTATATATATTATATATGGAACTATTAAAAAAAAATACTCACATTGAACTGGATGAATATTTAAATAATATTACATTAAAATGTCAATCAAAAATTCCAAGCGTTAAGAAATATAATAAAATTGATAAAGAAAAAATAAGTATTCCAACAATTAATACGTTTAATAATTTAGTATACAATAATTATAACATAACACAATTAAAATCATTTGCAAAACATTATAAACTTAAACTATCAGGAAACAAACAAGAATTAATATACAGGATATACAATTACTTGTATTTTTCATCATATATAATAAAAATTCAAAAAATTTTTAGAGGACAAATAGTTAGAAAATATAAATTCTTACATGGTCCAGCAATAATAAATCGTAATTTATGTACAAATAAAAATGATTTCATTACATTAGAACCTATTGAAGAAATAAATTTTCATCAATTTTTTAGTTTTAAAGATAAGGATGAATTTATTTATGGTTTTGATATAAATTCTCTCCATAATTTATTTTTAAAATCCGGACAAAAGAATCCGTATAATCGTAATGATGTTCCTGAAGAGGTATTTAAAAATATAAAAAATTTAATTAGATTATCCAAAATATTAAAAATTAATATAAATCTCAATTTTGAAGATGACACAAAAAATGTATCAAATGAAAAAGCAATTGAATTAAGAACATTATCTTTATTTCAAAATATAGATTCTTTGGGTAATTATTCAAATGCGTCTTGGTTTCTCTCTCTTAATAGAAATCAGTTATTAAAATTTATAAGAGAATTGTGTGATATTTGGAATTACAGAGCACAAATAACAATCGAAACAAAGCGTAATATTTGTTTTCCGTCTGGAAACCCATTTAGAAATTTGAGTATGCAATATATTTATACAGAACAAAATATTTGGAACATAAGAAAAGTAATATTGGAAGTTTTAGAAAAACTAGTAAATAGCGGTATAGATCATGATAGTAAATCTTTAGGAGCATATTATGTACTTGGTACTTTAACAATTGTTAATCAAGACGCCGCTACATCTTTGCCTTGGCTTTTTCAAAGTTTTGGATATTTTTAATTAAATGTAGATATTTAAAATAATTAATATAATTAATTTTTAACATCATATTACGCTAACAATATATATTATTAACATAAAACTACTTAAAAACTATTTAGTAGAGTATAGTATAATAAGATGCCCAAACCTAGACCATCTAAGACTACCGAATCCGAGCAAGTTGCTGCCCCTGTTGCTGCCCCCGTTGAAGTTGCCCCTCCGGCAACTGAAAAGAAGTCCAAGAGAAACACTAAGGCAAACACTGAATCAAGTTCTTCTGTCGCCCCTGTTGCCCCCGCTGCCCCCGTTGCTCCCGTTGCTTCTGTTGCTCCCGTTGCTTCTGTTGCCCCCACTGAATCTCAAAGCGATGCTGTACAACCTGAGAGCGACACCCAACTTGTAGAACAATCTAATGAATTCCTCGCTAAGCTTCAAACATTAGGTGTTTTGATTTCATCCCTAAAGACTGAATACAGAGCACTTGAGAAGAAGTGGAGTCGTGAAGTTAAGACTGCTCAAAAGCAATCTTCCAAGAGAAAGAGAAAGTCTGGAAACCGCGCCCCATCTGGGTTTGTTAAACCTACTAAGATTTCTGATGAACTCGCTTCTTTCCTCGGTAAGGAGAAGGGAACTGAAATGGCTCGCACTGATGTTACCCGTGAGATTAACTCCTATATTCGTGCTCATAAACTCCAAGATAAGGAGAATGGTCGTAAGATTAATCCTGATAACAAACTCGCTGCTCTTTTGAATCTCAAGAAGACTGATGAACTAACTTACTTCAATCTACAAAAGTACATGTCTCCTCATTTCGCAAAGGCAACTAAGAGCGCGACTGCTTAAATAAATTAAATATTTTATACATCAAATATTTTATACATCAAATATTTTATACATTATATAGTTTTAGAAAATTTTAATTAAATATTATATCATAACAAGATATAATATTTACACTTTAATTTGACACTTTAATAAGAAACCGTTAAATTAAGATATAAAGAAGATAAAAATAAAATTCTTTAGTTTATATATTTTATTAAAATACTTTTATATTTTATTGAAATAATTTAATCTATTATATAATGTATAAAATGAGTTCAGATATAGAAACATACAAAAGAAATCGCAAAAATGAATTAACTAATATTTTTAATTCAAATGTTGCTCGTTTATATTCTAAATTAAAATCTGATATCATAAATATTCAGCGTTCTAGAGTTCGTAATAAAAATACCATCCTAAATAATTTAATTATTCAATACAATAATGATATTTCATCATTAACTAAAAATTACAATTTATCTATACAAAATGTTAACTCTTTTAATCCTGAATTTATAATAGATAGCAACACAATTAATACAAAAAAAGCACTTCTAATTGGTATAAATTATATTAATACACCATATCAATTAAGTGGTTGTATTGACGATACCAATAGAATGAAAGATTTTTTAACGAAATATGGTTTTAAAGATTTTAAAATAATTACTGACTTAACCAGCGTTAAACCAACAAAAGTAAATATTTTAAATGAATTAAAAAACTTAATTTTAAACGCTAAGAGCGGAGATATTTTATTTTTTTATTATAGTGGTCACGGTTCATACAGTTTTGATACGAATTCTGATGAAACTGATAGACGAGATGAAACATTAATTAGTTCAGATTTACAATCAGTTCTTGACGATGAACTAAAAAATATTATAAAAACTAATTTAAAGAAAAATATCACAATAGTAGGACTATTTGATAGTTGCCATAGTGGTACTGTACTTGACCTAAAATACACTTATTTAGATAGTAATAATTATAATAATTACAGTGAAAATGATAAAGTTTCTGAATGTGATGGAAATGTTATTATGTTAAGCGGTTGTATGGATTCACAAACCAGTACCGAAGCATTCATTAATAATACAATTCAAGGCGCTCTAACTTGGTCTTTTATTCAATCTTTAAATTCTATTCCCAATTGTTCTTGGAGAGAATTATTACTTTCCATGAGAACATTATTAAAAAATAGTTCATTCACTCAAATACCGCAATTGTCAACTGATTCAATTTACGATATCAATTCAAAAGTTTTTATATAAATTTCTTATTTATGGAAATATAAATCCATCCGTTTTTAAAATATTTATCATATTTTCTTTAATAATCGGACCATTTATTATCTTAATTTTTTCAAAAATCATTATGTCATAATCTCTAACAGAATTATACTTTAAGTCAAACATGTCATATATTTTTATTAGTAAATCATAATTTGTAATTATATCCTTATTGTTTTCAATTATCCAATCATAAAAGTCTATCTCTATACCAGATTTTCTATATTTTTTAAATAATCTTAATATTTTTGTTAATATGTTTTTATTATTTTTATTGTCTTCTAAATTATAATCTGTTCCTGATAATACGCATATTTGACGAAGTTCTTTTTGAGAAATACCTAAATTATTTAAAATACCACCTAAATCATATATAACAACCGTATGATTTAATAAACTTATGTATCTAATTATATTTGGACAACCATATACAAACATATCCATATCTTCACTTAAACAACCCCACACTTTATTTTTTATCGCTAACATTGCGCATAATTCATCCGCTTCTCCTGGTGCGTCATAATATGTTGCACCATAAGATCTAATTAATTCTTTAATGTTTTCGACATCGGTTTTATTTATTGAAATAAATTTTGTTTTCAGCATATCCATACTATACATAATTTCTTGTTTTTCGTATTCATCTAAATTTTCATTTAACCTCTCTTTTAATAGATTAAATTCTTTTTCCGCTTCTGCTTTATCGTCTTTCCGCTTTTGAAGTAATTCTTTTTTTTCTATAGGCGGTTTACCATCGAAAACAAATATAGGAATTATGTTATAATGTTTAAAGATAGATAACATTAAATACATATTTTCAATCAAGGTATTGTCTGAAGCAAAACGATACATGTATATACTTATATCTACCGCTATTTTTTTACCGGAAATTTCAGAAAGATTACATAATCTAATAGAAGATGACGCATGTTCCTTTAAAAACTTATTTAAATATTTAATTCCCATTTTTGTATAATCTATATATGATATTTATTTAATATATATTTTTTACTCTCAATTTTAAATTAAATAATAATATTTACTGATTTTCTAACCTAACTCACATATACTCATACGTAAATTATGAAGAAGTTCATTATAAGTTTTTTTATTTTTTATGTATTTTTTTTGAATTTTTTTATAAAATAAAGTTGTTTCTTTTATTCCATTTATCATACTAGTTGATTTATAGTTCTTTTCAATAAATTTATAAAATTCTCTCTGATTTGTTAATGTCTTTTTGAATTGAAGTAGAGAGAAATTATGAGATTTACACCAATATAAAAAGTCCTGGTAATTATTTATTAATATTGTTTTTATTATGTAATATGATAATACATTTGAGTTTTCCTTGTATAAATTCTCTCTTAATATTCTACTTTTTTTTGTGTTCAAATATAAATCTTGATATGTTAATCCCATAAAATTAAGAGTTTTTACTAATTGAAAAAAACTATATGTTCTTTCAAAATTAATAAATATTTCTGAATTAGAGAGAAATTCGTTAATGTCTGCTTTATTTTTTAACGAAAAAAAACTACAAAACAAAGCATTTATGATTTCTGCCCAGAATTCAGTATACGCTTCATACAAATTTACATTTGAATTAACATTAAAGATATTTAATATAAATCTATGAACTTCTTCATTATTCATGTCTGAAAAATCTAAACCAAAATTATGAAAAGTTTCATGAATTAAAACTTTAAACCATTCTTCTTTTCTGAATATAACTATTTCAGAATTCCTCGGGCATGTTGTAGTAAAAGCTGTATTAACATTTGTTTCATCTAACACAAAAATATTGGATGGCGGTAAATTTTTTTTAAGTGAAGTAAAATATAAATATATACATAACGTATTTACACACTCTTTAGAAGAATAAATATTTAATATATATAACCACATAATTATGATATCAACATATTTATTATAAGTATCGATTTTTAATTCAATATTATCTTCTTCTGTTATAAAAAACACTTTTATTTCTCTATCGTAGAGAGAAAAAGTATAACATATTTCAGAAATAGACATTTCATCTATATGACTTCGTACTACTGTAGGAAAACTAAAATTATTAAAAGTTTTTGGTTTTGTTATTTGTATTGCGCTAAATATTTTTTTTGTTGTCACAGAGTAATAATTTGAATACCTTTTTAAATTTTGCAAGAAACTATAAGCTTCAATAATATCATTATACAATTGAATTAATATTTGTTTTGTCTTATTACTTTGTTTAACAATGTCTATATGTTCATTAATTGTAAACATATACATTAATTGTTTACTGCTATTTGATAACTTCATTTGTATTATATGTATAATTTATTATTTTTTTATTATTTTAATTTAATTTAATCAATATATATTATATGAATAAAACAACTAATAAGAAAACAAAACTTAACAAAACTAAGAGAAAATTATTAATTACTAATCCCGATTATTTTTATAAATATTTTAAAAACACGCATTACATACCTAAGTCAAGCATATTAATCTACATGAAAGATAATTATAAAAAATATAGTAGACTTAGAGAGAAAGAAGGAAAATATAGTTTAGGATTAGATGAATGTTTTAAATTTAAAGAACAAATACAAAAAGAAGGTAATAAATTAGATATAAAAACTTCTGCGTTAGGCAATATTAATAAAATGCCACTTCATAAATTTATATCATATATATTTTACGCTACAATGTCTAGTGCGTTCATTAAAGACAAAAAATTTACAACTAACGAAAAATTTAATGAAATATTAAAATATCAAATGGGTAAAGATTTAGAGAGACAAAAAACTTCTATTAATGATAAAATATATGATCAAGAATATTTTATGAAATTTAATAGTGAAAAATATTTAGTTGCTGATGATTTTTACGGAATATTAATAAACGTATTTTCAAAAGTAGATAGTGAAATAAATTACAATACTATTAATATTATTATGTTATTAATGTGTCAAAATGTATTTAATTTTATAGGAGATTTAATTACTATAAAAATTAATGACTTATTAAAACCCGAAAATAGTTCTATTTATCGAGCAAAAAAAACTTCTAAAATAACTATTTTAAAAAATAAACAAACTATGGATTTTGACTTTGAGTCCCAATTAATAATATCTAAAAATGGCAACTTAGACCCCGAATATCCATGTGGTACTTTATCATATATGTTTTCAGTAGATTTATTGAACAATACGTATAGTTTGCCAAAATTTAATTTGAGTTATGATTTAGATAAGTGTGGTCCTGAGGAACAAAATATGGATAATGGACAACAAAACGGAGAAGGAGAAGGAGAACAAAATAAAAAACCTTATTTAAATCCTGCATATGCCATTCCAGCAGGTATAGGATTAGCTGGGGTAGTCGCTACACCGTTTTTGTTAGGTGCGTTAGGTGGAAGTCAGAAAATAAAATCCAACAAAACTAAAAAATTAAGAAAAAAGAAAAATTATAGATATTAATTATATGGATAATACGATAATTATTATTTTAGGGATGATATTATTAGTTTTAATAATATTAAATCATTTATCAAAAGTAACAACCGAAACAAATAAACAAGCAACTTGTTCACAAACAAGATTCGGTTGTTGTCCAGATGGTGTAAACTCGAAAATAAATTATAACGGAACAAATTGCCCTAGTTATAAACCTGGACCGGGTTATCCAATTATTTCAAATATAAATCCACCACCCCCACCAGGACCAGGACCTAGACCACCTAAACCAGTTGGCGGTTGCGCTGGTACAAGATACGGTTGTTGTCCCAATAATAATACACCTAAAATAGATAATATCGGAAGTAATTGTTAAAATATTATATAATATAATATTATATAATATGGATAATTATTCAAAAAATACAAAACCCTCAATCATTGGACTTATTCAAAATATTATTAAAGCAAAAGAAACTAAAAGTAAGTATTCTATATTGTTAAATGATAAAACGATTGAAATAATTAATGAATTAATTAAAACAAATCCTACTTTATTGGGATATATCGAAAATTATATATCTGAAGTTATTAAGGATAACAAAATTAATTCAGAAGATATACCAACATTTATGGTTATTGTTCAAAAGACATACGAATCATTATATTCATTAAAAAAACTTAATTTTGATAAAATAATAAAAACTTTAGGTGACATTCTTAAGTTTATTATTGTTGTTTTAGTAGAAGAAAACATAATTAATATTGATGAAAGCAAAAGATCTGAATTTAAAATCCAAATGAATATTTTGATAGATTCATGTATTGAATTATTATCGTTTACTACAAATCTTGAAAAAAGTGGATGTTGTAAAAAATTATTCCCATGTTTTTATTAAATTATATTTATGTAAACAATATAAAGAATTAAGTAATTTATAATTTATAATTTATAATTTATAATTAGGTTTCATTTTTTCTTATTTTATCACGAATTATCATAAGTTCGTTATATAATTCTGCTTCTGACTTATTTACGTAATGGGTTAACTTGGCTTCATTTGTAGCCAATAATAATTTTTTTAGGTCTTCGTTTTGTGTAAATTTAGCGTACTGAGCAGCGTACATTTCTCTCTTTTGTCTATTTCCAACAAAGTCTGAATCAACAGAAACTTCAATTGGTCTCAATAATTCACCTTTTAATTTACCTGTTTTGCTTCCCGCTGCTTTTGCCATTGTTGGTTCTTTTGATAACTCTGTTCCAGAATCTAGAGAGAAACTTAAATAAAAATCGGGGAAGGATTTTTTAAATTTAGACCCCTGATAATAATGTTCTACTGACGCCCACTGATGATTGTCGAGTGAAAAAGGTTGAACCCAAAAATTTGATAATTTTTTACGCCACTGAGGTATTATGGCTAATTCGGAAAAATCTTTTATTCTATCAAGCGGAATTTTCTCTCCATTACCTTTTCCAGGAAGTGGTTTATCAGGCGACCTCGAATAAAATTGTAATACTATTTCATCATCATATAACCCTCTTAGTTTACTTTCAGATAAATCATCATATTCTACTTCTTTAATTGGCAACTTTGTTTCTCCTGCTTTAAATTTCAAAAAATCTGGTATAATAGCGAAAGGACCAGCATTTTTTTCCATACATTTTTCAGCAATCATTTTTTTTATGTCATATGGTATTTCAATAAATTTAAATATTAATTTTTTCTTATAACCAATAAGTTTATAATGATCTCCTGTATGCTCTATCATAATATAAAATTCGGGAGTAAATCTACCCTTTTTTTCTAATATTTCATCATTTAATTGACCACACTGTAAGACATTTTTTGTGTCACCTGCTTTGTAATTTTCGCTAGATAATATGATAAACTTTATATTCAATATTCGCTCTAATGTTGAAATTGCCCAAATATCTGCCCAAAAATCACACTTCTTAATTTTACTTTTAAACGCATCTAATGTTTCAATCCCTTTCATAAATTTATAATCTTTCAGCAATTGAGAGGTTACCTTTTTTTCTTCTACTAGTTTGTCATGTTCTATTTTTATTTTTTTGGCTTCGCTAGAAATTAACTTTTGTTCGTTTCGATCAATTACTTCAGAAAATTTTTGTTTTAATTGTAAATATTCATTCGCTAATTCTTTTATTTTAGCAGTATCTCTTATTAAACTTGCTGAATACATATCATATTGTTCTTTGTAATTTAAAAATACTGCTTCTGTTGCTTCCGATGATAATTTTTTACGGAGTTTATGTGTAGATGTTTGTTGTGCGATACTAGAAAAAGCATCCCTAATTGTTGCAAATAAACAATCACCCCCTCCTTCATTATCATTAATTGTGTAATAATTATTCTTCATTAGTTTTTCAATCCAGGTATCTTTTGGTGATTCATGATATTTTTCTTTTATATCTTTCGCTAGTTTTTTTGTTTCCTCTTTAAGTAAAGGTGGTAACGGCACTCCTTTTGTCTCAATAAATATGTCTTTTCTCTCTTCAGGTATTTCATAATATTCAATGTAATCTACTTCTTCTTTTTCTTCATCTTCTTCATCTTCTTCATCTTTTTCCTGTTTTGGTTCCTTTTCTCGTTTTAAAGGAACTTCTGGTTTTAATCTTATTTTATTTAAAAATTCTTTCGTAACAAAAGCGTATATTAAAGGTTCTTCCATTTTTTCTACATCAAGATTATTATTATCATCCAAATAAGACAAATAATCTGACGCTTTTATTTCATACACACCTATTTGGATTACTTTATTATTATATTTAACTAAATAAATAGGAAAATACATTATATTTTTATCTTCAAATGTATTTTTACCATTACCAATTGCTATTATAACATCAATATCTTTTATTTCTAACTGATATAAATTGGCTTCTAATTTTAAATCATTTGAGTCAACGCTTTTGAGTTCTGGATAACTTACACCACTATCTAATTTTGATAATACCATTTATAATTTATCATAATATTTTATATTTAATATAAATTAAACATAAAAAAATAAAATATTAAGACCATAATATAAATTTTTTCATAAACTTATCTTTTTTTAGTTCATTTATATAAAACCATAATTTCCGCCTTTTTGAAACAATAATAGAATTAATTTCACGTGATTCAAAATAAACTAAAAATTGTATTATTTCATATTTATTGAATTTATTAATTTTTAATTCTTTTGAAATGCCATAATAATCACAAATTAATAACAGTTCTTTAAGTGTATAATTTAATTTATAATCTATAAATAGCGCAACACTCAAATCATCGTTTTGGATGTCATTGTCATTAATTTTATTAATTTTATTAATTTCATCTATTAAATCTTGAATATTTATTTTATTATTATCACATTCAGACTCTTCAATTAAATAAGATATATTTGAATTATTTTCATTTTTTAACATTATTTATATAAATATTTAGATTTATTTATATTTATTACCTACTAATATACATATATATTAATTACATATCAATTAAATCCATAAATTTAAACAACGCTTTATTAGTTAAACTTTTAAAATCTTTAATTTTACTCTTAGCAATAAATTCGATCATCCCATTTATAGTTAATCCGTTTATCATTTCATATTTTCCTCCTTCATCATGAAGATATAATTCTTTTTTGTATAAAATAGCGATTGTTTCTGTTAATTCTTCAACCTCGTTTTTCTTATTTTCAATTGAAATAAATTCAAATACTTGATGTAATAAAGTTCTAGTAATTTTCATAATTTCAGTATCAGGAATTATTCCATTATTCATCAAATTTAAATAAAACGTAGCTATTGATTTTCTTTTTTCATTCATCTTATTTACATTACAGAACTTATCATAATCTACTTTTGGATCAACATATTCAATATTATTAAATAAATCAATAAATTTGTCAAAATTAATTTGAAAAACACCCCTTATCATTACATATTTTGAGTATAATTCTGAATATAGTTCAGCGTAATTTTTTGAATAAAATCTATTTGTTGAAGCTATATCAAATATAATGGAACTTAGTTGAAGCATATTTTCTTGAGAGTTATTTTCTAGTATAATTTTTTCAATAATATCAATAATTTTATTACGGATATCTATATAATTTTTATCAGTTAATTTATTTATATTTACTCTAATGGAATCTATATAGTTTTCAAATTGCGATTTTTCCTCTATTTTTGTTGGTTGAAAATTACGTATTGCTTCCCAATCATCATCACCTATTATTTCTTGCGCTTTACCCCGTTTTTTTCTGGGTTCCTTTATTGCGCTTTGTTCAGATTTTAAAATATTTTCCCTTTTTTGAAAAACAGGTGTACGAACGTAATCTGGTGAACCTACTTGTATCGCTAACTTGGATATCATTTCTATTGTTTCTTCTGGCAACTTATAATCGAATCCATTAAATATAATAGAATCTACTTCTTCTAGTGTGTACCTCATATTAATTGTCGCCATTAATTTGTATAATATAACATATATTTAAATTTTTATATCAATTTTTTATAAATATTATAATATTTAGAAATACACTTAAATAGATATATCAATAATATATTATAACATGTCAGCATATTTTGATAACAACGAAACTGATAATTACAGTGAGGAAAATTTTGATTCTTCATATGAAATTGAAAATTGGGAACAACTTGATTTAGAAGTTAATTTGTTGAGAGGTATATTTGCTTATGGATTTGAAAAACCTAGTCCAATACAACAAAAAGCAATCAAACCGATTATGATGGGCAAGGATATTGTTGCGCAGGCGCAATCTGGAACTGGAAAAACTGCCACTTTTACTATAGGTGCTCTAGCCAACATTGACCTTTTAAATAATAGCACACAAGTTTTAGTTTTATCCCCAACAAAAGAACTAACAATTCAAACAGCAAAAGTATTTGAAAGTTTAGGAAGTATGATGGATGGGTTAAGAATACAAACATTTTATGGCGGTTCGGCTATTGAAGAAAATAGTGGTTTTCAAAATAAAAATCTTCCTCATGTTATTTGTGGATGTCCTGGACGAGTTTATGATATGATGCGTAGAGAAAAAATCGCGTCACAAAAAATTAAACTTGTTATCCTTGATGAAGCGGATGAAATGTTATCGGATGGATTTAAGGAACAAGTATATAATATATTCCAATATTTTAATACTAACATTCAAGTTGCTTTATTTAGCGCTACACTACCTAATAGCATGTATGGTATCATTAATAAAATTATGAGAAATCCAATCAAAATTAGTGTTAAACGTGATATGTTAACACTTGAAGGTATTCAACAATTTTTCGTTGCCGTTGATGACGATAGACAAAAATATTTAACATTAAAAGATTTATTCTCTTTTTTATCTGTGTCTCAATGTATTATATATTGTAATAGCGTAAAGCGGGTTCAAGATTTATATGAAGCAATGAGAGAAGACGAATTTCCCGTATGTAGAATTCATAGTAATATGGATAAATCAGAGAGATTTTCATCTTTTAATGAGTTTAAACTTGGTAAGTCGCGTGTGTTAATTTCTTCAAATGTTACTGCTCGCGGAATTGATATTCAACAAGTTAGTATCGTTATTAATTTTGATTTACCTAAATGTGTTAATACATATTTACATAGAATAGGGCGAAGTGGACGTTGGGGTAGAAAAGGTGCAGGAATTAATTTTATTACTAGGCGCGATATAATTAAATTAAGAGAAATAGAATCGCACTATTCTACTCAAATTAAAGAACTTCCTAGTGATATTAGTTTTTTGTCTACACTTTAATTCGTAAAATAAGTTCATTATATTTCTTTTAAAAATAATATAATGAATAACGAAGAAGATAATATTGTAAAAAATATTAATGAGTATTTCAAAATACCTATTTATTATAATGATGAAAAAATAGAATTAAAAAAAAATATTATTGATGATTTAGAATTAATTAATTGCGTTGATCAATCTTCTAATCCTATTTATACATATTCTTTCAATAATGATAACGATATTTCGTGCCAAATAAATAGACAAATTGCCAAATATTATACGACTGATGTTAATTTTTTAAAAGATAATCAAAAACTTTTGAAAGAGTATCAACCATTTACAATAGGAATTAAAGCACCGCTACCTTCGGTTAAAGCAACGCTACCTTCGGTTAAAGCAACGCTACCTTCGGTTAAAGCAACGCTACCTTCGGTTAAAGCAACGCTACCTTCGGTTAAAGCAACGCTACCTTCGGTTAAATATACTGAACATTCGTCTAATTATAAAAATATTATTGATATATGGAACGAATTAAAAATACAAACTGGTTTTAAAGAAAAATATTATTATGTTGATTGGGAAATGATTGATTTTTTGAATAGGTCTGAATTATTTTTACAAATTATGAGTATTTATAATCTTTGTTCTCCAATTTTCTCTCTATTAATTCCTATAATAATATTAATTATTCCATTTTTTATTTTAAAAATGAAAGGTATATCTATCACAATAACAGACTATATTGATGTTCTTAAAGTCGTTGCACAAACTAACGCTATTGGTAAATTATTTACAGTAGATTTTTCACAAATATCAGTACAAGAAAAACTTTATGTATTTATATCAGCTGCTTTTTATTTATTTTCTATCTATCAAAATATAATGGTCTGTATTAGATTTAACAATAACATGAAGTTAATACACGAACATTTTAAAGAAATAATTGTATATTTGGACAGCACCATACTTTCAATGAAAAATTATTTATCTTTTTCAAACGACTTACTTTCGCAACGTGAGTTTAATGAAAATTTAAAAATTAAAATTAATACATTATCTTCTATTAATGAAAAACTTAAATCAATCTCCGAATACAATATATTTAATATTAATAAGGTTAATGAAATTGGTCATGTATTAAAATACTTTTATGAATTACATAGTAATTCTGAATATAATGAAGCCTTCTTTTATTCTTTAGGTTTTAATGGTTATATTGATTGTCTGGAAGGTTTACAAAATAATATTAGAGAGAAAAAAATAAATTTTTCTATATTCATTAAAAATATTAATAAAAATATATTTAAAAACAGTTACTACGCTTGTTTAAGAGATAACAACCCAATTAAAAATACAATTAAATTCAACAAAAATATAATAATTACAGGACCTAACGCTTCAGGTAAAACGACCATTTTAAAATCCACATTAATTAATATTATACTAACACAGCAATTCGGTTGCGGATTCTATGAGCGCGCTAAATTTGCTCCATTTAAACATATACATTGCTATTTAAATATACCCGACACATCAGGTCGAGATAGTTTATTTCAAGCAGAAGCAAGAAGATGTAAAGAAATATTAGATATTATTAGCGCTAATAAAAACGAGACACATTTTTGTGCGTTCGATGAATTATATTCTGGAACTAATCCAGATGAAGCCGAAACGAGCGCTACATCATTTATGCTATATTTACAAAAATATAAAAATGTTATAAGTTTTTTAACGACACATTTTATTAAAGTTTGTAAAAAATTAGACAATGTGGAAAGTATTTTAAATTCTAAAATGGTAACAAAATTAACTGATAACAAATTGATATACACGTATAAAATAGAAAAAGGAATTTCCGAAGTTAAAGGAGGAATTAATGTTTTGACTGAAATGAATTATCCGAGAGAAATTATTGAAAATACAATAAATTTTACTAAAGTTAAATAAATTCGTTAGTTAGTAAATTCGTTAGTTAATAAATTTATTTATATAATTCTTTTGTAATAAATGACTTCATTAACTGATTTATTTAATCCTACATTTTTTATACTTTTAGCGATAATTTTACTTGTTGCTGGTATCGTAGTATTTTATTTCGAAAATCAATTGAGAGCACAAAATCATAAAATCGTATCTATGTTTAGTATAATATCGACTTTAGCCGAAGATTTAAATAATGTTAAATCAGGTTTAAATACATTAATATTAACAGGAGGCAATAGCAATAACTCAAATAACGCAACTATTTTTCAAGAAACTTTAGGAAAAGGTAATGGAATGAATTTGGGATTGATTGAAGTATCAGATGATGAACAAAGCGAACCTGATAGTGATTCTGATAGTGATTCTGAGAGAGAATCTGAGAGTTTAACTGATAACGAACGAGAAAGTGATTATGAAAATGAAGAGAATTCAGAACTAAATAATGAAATTATTCATGAAATTAGCGATAAAAATTATGTTAATACAACTGAAAACCAAAATAATATTAAAATATTAAAATTAAATATTCATGATGAAAATGACATGAACGATAAAGATATAGATAATTTTGATTTTAATGATGACTTAAATGATGACTTAAATGACTTAAATGACTTAAATGACTTAAATGACTTAAATGAGTTAAATGAGTTAAATGAGTTAAATGAGTTAAATGATTTTTCAGAAGATGAATTACCTGATATTACAAATGACTACGCTGAAGAAATATTATCTTTACAATATAATGTAAATAAACAAAATGATGAAAATAAACAAAAAGAAGGGACATTTTTAGAAAAAAATGAAAATACTACTTTTGCTCCTAATGAACTTAAAACTATATCTATTAATTTAGGTGAAGAAACACACACCGAATATAAAAAATTATCATTGCAAAAACTTCGCACTTTAGTTGTAGAAAAGGGATTAACAATAGATTCTTCTAAACTTAAAAAAAACGATTTACTTAAAATGCTCGGAATAGAATAATACTTTAATCACAAAAATAATTACAAAATTTTATTTCAAAAATATTATAATTATTAATTATATAAATGTCTTGGGCAACTTGTTATAGTGGATCTAATAATATAGACTTTAATTTTCCACCAATTATGGCAGATGGAAGAAATTACGCTTCTTGGCAACCTGACGCGGTCACTAATGAAAGAATACAAAGACAACAAGGGATTCAGTCTAATTGGGAATATCGTAAATATTTACAAAACAATGGAATACAAATAATGAATTTTAACAGCATGGAAGCTTGTTATGATTTGGGATTAGACCCTCATGTCAAATCTGACCGCACACCTTCTGATAATGTTCCCTATAGATTTAATGGCGTATTCGATACAAGCAAACCTGGTTTCGGTTATAATAATTCGGACCTTAAAAATCCTTATTTGTCGAGAGAACAATTAAACGCTAGATTAGTCTCACCCTCCATAAATCCATCTAATTATACAAATTTACCTGGTGTCAATATATAATATTATAAAAACTATTTAGTAATTTGTTTTTATAATTTATTATTATATGAAAATACTATCAATTGATGTTGGTATAAAAAATTTAGCGTTTTGTCTTTTTGAAAAAGAAACAGATTCTGATAATTTTAAGGTCTTAAAATGGGATACTATTAATATATCAGAAAATAATGAAACTCCAAAATGTATGTTTCTTGATAAAAATATTCTTTGTAATAAAGAAGCCAAATTTAAAAAAGACGATAAATGCTTTTGTTTGAAACATTCAAAAAAGCAACAATACCAAATTCCAACATCTGAACACACATCTGCTTTCATAAATAAACAAAAAATATCTAATTTATATGAAATCGCTGATGGTTATAACATTAAATATGAACCTAAAATTAAAAAAGCAGAATTAATAAATTTAGTAAACCAATTCATTAATAATAATTATTTTGAATCTATTGTCAGTAAAAAAGCAACTGATGTCGACCTATTTAATATTGGAGTTAACATTAAAAACAAATTTAATAAATTATTTGAAAACGAAGGCAAAATTGCTTATGTGATTATCGAAAATCAAATAAGTCCAATTGCAACCAGAATGAAAACTATTCAGGGTATGATTGTACAATATTTCATTATGACAAATCTCAATGTAGAACATATTGAATTCATATCAGCTTCAAATAAACTTAAAGATTGTGACATTAAAGATAAAACCAAATACAGTGACAGAAAAAAATTAGCTATAACAAAGTGTCAAGAATTATTAATATCAGATTTTAGGTTCAATGAGCATCTAGATTATTTTAATAGTCATAAGAAAAAAGATGACTTATCTGATTCTTTTTTACAAGGAATGTGGTTTATTAATAATAAAAAATTATAATACACTCATTTCATGAATCGGTAAATTTATATATTTATTTAATTTAATTTATATTTTAAATAAATATTTAATAATTCGTATTACTTAAAATTAAATGTTCTATTTAATGAATAGATACTATGAGTGATATAATGGATATTACTGAACTCGATTTTAATAACGATAACTTTAGCGTTAATAAATTTGGAAAATCTACTAATTTCGGTGGAGGTCTTGAATTACTTATGAATGATAATGTTAAGGATAATGGAAAACCTACGAGTGACATTGATTTAGAAGATTTAAATAATTTAGAAAATGAATTAAATGATCTTGTCGAAGAAATACCATCTAATAGTTACAAACCTAAATCAGACTTTTTTAATAAACCGAGTGTTTCCTTTGAAGATGAACCAACCATTAATTTAAGTGGACTAAATGATAACAATAATTTAGGACAATCCACATCACAAACTGAAAATGACACCAAAACCTGGGATGGATACGGTAAATTTAATAATATACCATTAAATCCTGACCGTAATGCTCCTCTTGAACCCAGAATGTCTAAAGAGGAGATGCTCCGAGAAAAGTTTAAATATTTAAGAAAACTTGAAGCACTTGAAAAAAAAGGTGTTGAATTATCCAAAAAATATACCATGGATTCTTCTCTTCAAGAAATGCAGGGCGAATATGAAACTATTATGGAAGAAAAATCTAAGCAAAATTCCATTAAATTTCAAGGTAATATGTTAATGGCAGTCATTAATGGTATTGAATTCTTAAATGGTAAATTTGACCCTTTTGATATTAAATTAGACGGATGGAGTGAACAAATTCAAGAAAATATTACTGATTATGATGACATATTTTCAGAATTACATGACAAATATAAGAGTAAAGCATCTATGGCACCCGAACTTAAACTTCTATTTCAACTCGGTGGTAGCGCTATGATGGTACATATGACTAACACTATGTTTAAATCTGCTATGCCTGGAATGGATGATATATTAAGACAAAATCCTGATCTAATGCGCTCTTTCCAAAACGCTGCCGTTAACTCTATGGCGCAAACAAATCCTGGTTTCTCTGGTTTTATGACTAATTTAATGAATCCAGAAATACCCGTTAATAAAGGAATGGGACCACCACCTCCACTCGCTACTCAAGGTCCTAACGCTATTCCTCCACCAGTCGGAAGACCTGGTAATAATTCATATATGAATTCTAGACCCGACTTGAATTTTAGTAGAAGTAATTTTGTAGATGATGGAATTAGTTTGAGAGAGAATTTTGAAAGACCTGATTTACAGGATAGAACAAGCAAAAGGCCTAGCAATGTTACATCTCGTCCTGAAATGAAAGGACCTAGCGATATTTCCGATATTCTCTCTGGTCTTAAAACTAAAACTATAAATATTCAAGAACCTACATTACAAAATCAAAACAACGATAGCAGTACAATAAGCATTAGCGACTTAAAAGATTTACAAGGCGATGTTAATATGCCTAAGAAGAGTGGACGAAGAAAAAAATCGGCTAATAATACAGTTAGTTTAGACATTTAGATATCTAGGAACTATAATATAACCTCCCGGTTCGTAAACACTGTTATATCCAAATATTTCAGGTTGATATATTCTTTTTCGTGACCTTAACGGTTTGTGATATCCTAAGTAAATGGGATTATTCGAATACTCTTCTATTATTGTTTTATTACAATTTGAGTAATAAATTAAAATCCCTATTGCTATTAGTAAAACGACCCAATATAAATCTTTCATCATATATATTTATAATATATTTTTCGATATATTATAAAATTTTATTTATAATATCTTTATTTCCCCACCCCAATAAATATTCTTTAATTTATAATTTAATATATATTTATCAAATACTTTCGGTGTCCATCTACAAATTGGAATTATAGTATGACGTCTTGAACTATATTCTATATTTTTACTAATTTTATATTTCCAATCATGTTCTGCTTGTTTAAGTGAATAATATTTTATACAATTGAAACCTATTATCGCCAAGTTATTTTCAGACTTATGATTTTCACAACACAAATAAACTCTATTATACCAATTTGATGGGTCATTAATATATTTGTTAAACATATTTATAATTGCTACTTCTACCGGAGTAAGCATGATATATTTAATAAATTAACGTATCTTTAAATTAATTTTATTCTACAGTTACAACCTTTGCCAAATTTTTGGGTTTATCCGGATTATAACCGTTTTTTATAGAGAGATTAAAAGCAAGTAATTGAATAGGTATTATTCCTAATAATGAAGAATATGTTTTATTTTCAGGAACCAAAATAACTTCTGTTTTTATATTTTCACACATCAACTGATTATTTGTAATCGTTAAAATAGGAGCATTTCTAGATAAAATCTCTTGATAACAATTTAGTGTTTTTGTATAATGATTCTGATCTAAATTTAATAATATTACGGGAAAGTTTTCATCTAACAAAGCAAAAGGTCCATGTTTTAAAGAACCTGATGAGTAACCTTCTGAATGTATATAAGATATTTCTTTTATTTTTAATGCCCCTTCTTTCGCTATATATTCATCTGTTCCTTTACCTAGTACAAACATATTGTTATAATCCATTTTTTGACTTAATTTATATATAATATCACTACACATATCTAAGGTCATTTTTATATCATTCGATAAATTATGTAAATCTTTTATACATTTTTCTCTCTTTTTTGGATTAATATTATGTAATCCAGCGAACCAAATTGCGCACATAGATAAACAAACTACTTGACTTGTAAACGCTTTAGTAGACGCTACTCCAACTTCTTTTCCTGCGTTACAATAAATACCACAATCAACTTCTCTCGCAATTAAAGAATCAACTACATTTATAACACCGATTATTGTTATATTATTATTTTTGGCTATATCTATACATCTATGTAAGTCTTTTGTTTCACCTGATTGTGATATTAATATAAACGCCGTATTACCCATTTTCGGTATATCATATTCATTTAAATCAGCGCCATCAAATACTTGAACTGTATTAAAATTACACAACATCTTAAAAAAATACATTCCATATAATCCTGCAAAATAAGACGTTCCGCAACCTAAAATAATTAAATTTTGTATGTTTTTTAAAGTTTCTGTTGACTGTTCTAGTCCTCCTAATTTAACTTCTAACTTATTTTTTATTCTGCCACCTTTATTAATTGAATTTAATACTACATCTGGTTGCTCATATATTTCTTTAATTGTCCAATAATCATAAGGATATGGTGTTAATTCGGATTTTAAAAATTTAATATTTTTTTTACTATATATATGATTTGTTTTTACTTCTATTTTGTCAATCTTTCGTGTAATTACACATATATCGTCATTTTGTAATGTTATATAATTACTTACCATTTCACAAAATCCACTTTGTTCAGATGTTATTATTACCCTATCTTCATTTTGACCAACTAATAACGGTGAACCATTACGAACACAATATAGGACATCCGGTTCATATGTACTCTGAATAATTAAACCATATGTTCCTCTAAGCGTCTCTATTGTTTTTTTGATTGACTCAAAAATATTACGTAAAGTATTATAATAGTATTCAATTAAATTCACAATCACCTCTGTATCAGTTTGTGATACAAAAGTAAAACCTTTCTCTATTAGTATAATTTTTAATTCATTATAATTTTCTATTATACCATTATGAACTAAAGCAAAATTTCCTGAATTAGATAAATGAGGATGTGCGTTTATATCATTTTTTATACCATGTGTTGCCCATCTATTATGACCAAAACCTATATGTAATTTATTATTTGTTAAATTTAAAGCAATTAACTTATCTAAAGCAGATAATTTATTTGTTGAAGCGTATTTATATATTTTAAAACCATCGTCCATCACACATAATCCTGCTGAATCATAACCCCTATTTTGTAACTGAACTAGACCATTTAATATTAATTTAAACAAATTATCTGATTGTGTTAAAACAATACCAAATATACCACACATTTATTTAATTAGTATATATTTTTATATGTATTTTTTCCCATAATTACATTACATTATATAATTCACTAATTTGTGATAACAACCAGATGTTCCTATAATATAATTATCGTTTGTTTTTGTTTCAAAATATTTATCAAAACCGTCTCTTTTTCTTAAAATAAATTTACTACATAATTCTATATGTGTCGAATTATTAAATTTATATTCTAATATATAACCTATCGGTATATTTAATCTATAATTTATTAATTTCAATAAAATTTTATCGTTTCCAACTTTCATTGGTTTTGGAATTTTCATAATTAAATTATATCTATTATCGTTTTTGTTTATTTTATCCATATATTTACCATGTCTAAAAGTTATAACATTCGTATAATTTATTATATATTGAATTAATTCATCTGGTAAGTTTTTGAATTTTGATATTAATTCTCTATTCATTATAGGTTTATTTATTGTTTATATTGTTTATATTATTTATATTGTTTATATTATTTATATTGTTTATATTGTTTATATTGTTTATATTGTTTATATTGTTTATATTGTTTATATTGTTTATATTGTTTAATTTATAAATATTTTATAAATAATTTAAACCTAATATTTAATTGTATATTATATATATGAAATATACTACTCTCTTCTTAATAATCACAACACCTCTGTTTTCTTCGACATTAATTTGTCCCGATACATCTACCTCAAATGGACGCAGTGATTGCGGATATTTAGGTATAACTCAAAATGAATGTATTAATAAAGGTTGTTGTTGGCAACCTACTAATGATCATTCAGCGTATTGTACTTATCCTAACCAACAAAATAACAATAATTATTATTCTCCTTATTTAAATGACCCAATACTACCATTTACACAAACCGAAATTAACATATTTTTTAATTATTTTTTAACAAACATAGATATCAATTCAACCGGTTCTGTTGCGGCTGCTCCTGATTTACACACACCAGGTGGTTCTTATTTTTACCATTGGGCAAGAGATGGCGCTTTAACTATGAATACATTACAATCTTTCACAAATAAATCATTCTCTCAAAAATATACTGATGATTATTTAAAATGGATACAATTGGTTCAAGGCAAAAAAGACCCTAATGGTATTGATATTAGAGTAGAACCTAAATATGAAATACCCACTGGCAACGCTTACACTGGAGGTTGGTGTAGACCACAAAATGATGGACCTGGATTACAAGCAATTACTTTAATCAATACAATTAACGATATTACTAAATCTTGGTCTAATATTAAATATAACTTAGACTATATTGTAACCGGATATAATTCTAATACATGCGATTTATGGGAAGAAATTGTTAATCCTGATTTCTTTTGGAACAGAGTCACCATGGCTAAGGCATTATCATTAGGTTCTAAATTAGCCAGTTCACTCGGTTATAATAATGACGCAAAAACATGGGCAGATACTGCTAACTTAATTAAATCTAATATCTATTCAACACATTGGAACGGATTTTATTTTTATGAGTCAAATAATAGACCTGTTGACGGCGCCGTAATTGTTGGACTTAATGACGGTTATGACGAATTCGATAATTTTTTGGACCCATTGTCTTACGAAGTCGCGTCTACTGTTTATTACTATAATCAAGTATTTAGCGCTGAATATGCAATTAATTCAAGAGACAAAAATTTCTACGGTATCCTATATGGACGTTATCCCGGCGATATTTACGCTGGCGGCAATCCTTGGATATTAACAACTGCTGCGTTATCTTCTCTAATGTATAGAATATCCAATAAACTTAATTCTGGTAATAAACTCACACAAAATACTTTATCGATGTGGTCAAAAGCGTTAAACGTTCAATCTATTCCAAATAATCAAGTTTACTTTTTTAAGGCGCAAGGAGATGGATTGTTGCTAAGAATTAGACATTATATTGAATCTTATGATTTTCATATGTATGAACAAATAGATAAAAACACTGGACAACAAATTTCAGCGTATGATTTAACTTGGTCTTACGCTGAAGTTTTAAATGCTCTTAAATTGAGAGACTCATAAGAAAAAAACAACACGTTGATATACAATTCATACACGTTAGACATGAATCACACCTTCTATTAGAACTTGAATCATCCAATAATTTTTTGTTGGGAGTTTCTATTTTTTTATCTGCCATTTTATTATAACATAATTCAGACTCACTAATCGGTTTTATATTCTCTCTTTCCATATTATAATAAAAATAAAATTATATTTATTATTATTATTATTATTATTATTTAGGTTAATTCAATATAAATATTATTATTAATATTATTTAATGAACAAAAATAATAAACCCAATTTTTCTATGACAAAATGTACAAAAACTGGAATTAAAATTAAAGATACTGGTAACGGTTATAGATGCGACCCTTTCGCTAATGTTGACCCATTTAAAGGTATTCAAAAAGAAGAAGAGAGAATTAACATGAATTACGATAACAGAACGTATGAAGCACTCGACCTAAATATAGAAAATTATTCTAGAGAAGAACTATATAAATTGTTCGGTTTTAAATTAAACGCTAGTCTTACTGAAGAAAATATGAAAGACGCTAAAAAAGTTGTCCTTAAAACACATCCTGATAAATCACGTTTAGATAATAAGTATTTTATATTTTTTAGTAAAGCGTATAAACGCCTATATGAAATATATGAATTTCAAAATAAATCTAGTGTAAAGAAAAACACAGTAAACAATGAATATTATGATAATAATAACGTTGACATATTAGATAATTTGTTCACAAAACAAAAAAACTTAAAAGAGAGTAATAACTTTAACAAATGGTTTAATGAACAATTTGATAAACATAAATTAGAAGACCCTAATGAAACTGGTTATGGTAACTGGTTAAAATCAGATGATGATATTGTATTTACACCGCAAAATATCAATAAAGATTCTATGGCGAGAGAAATAGAAAAAAGAAAAAAAGAAGTTCAGACACTTACACCATACAAAGGAATAGGTGACTCTTTTTCGTCTTCTTCTGTCGGCGGTACTTCCTTAATGGTTTATGACAGTAATTTTTCTTCTGGTTCTCTCTTCAGTAATGAAGGCATAGGTTATACTGATTTACGTCAAGCGTACGCTGAATCTGTTATACCTGTTACTGAAGATGATTTTCATAAAAAACAACAATTTAGGAGTGTTGATGAATATAAACGTCATAGAGATTTAAGTGATACAAAACCATTAAGCAAAGAAGAAGCTATGAGACAACTATTATATCAAGAAAAAAATAAAGATCAGGAATCAGCGGCGTTAGCGTTCTATTATGCACAACAATCCGAAAAAGTTAAGAAAAATCAGGAAAACTTCTGGTCTAGTCTTAAACAAATTACGCATTAAGTGATTGTTAGTTGTAGTAAATTTTTCATTATAATTTCTAGTTCAAATAACTGTTGTTTATTATTTACACCCATTACTTCATATGAATCACTATAACCAATTTCATATATTTCAATATCTTGTTTTTCTTCATCTTTTATTATTTTTATGACATCTGTTAAATAATATTCTCCTTTAGCGTTATCATTTTTTATTGACGGTAACCATTTTATTAAGCATTCCGTATTTATACAATAAATACCACAATTTACTTTTTTTACTCCTAATTCAATCGGGTCACAATCATTATGTTCAACTATTTTTTCAAATTTATTATTTTTAATTACTATTCTACCATAACCTTCTGGATTTATCATTTCCATAGCAACTATTCGCGCTAGTAAAACATTTTCCGTAAGTTTTATTATTGAATTTATAGAAAAGAATGGAACATCCCCAGAGAGAATTAACGTATTTGTATCAGGATATTTTATTAATTCATCTATACAGCAATTTACTGCGTGACCTGTTCCTAATGGTTCCGGTTGATTTACATAAATAATTGACGATAAATTTATATATTTTTCTATTTCTTTTTGTATATTCTCTCTATATTTTCCTACAACAATTAAAATTTTTTTTACATGTATCAGTTTATTCAAATTTATTAAATTTTTTAGTATATAAATAATCATAGGTATTCCATTTATTTTATGAAGGACTTTTGGAATATCAGATTCCATTCGTGTACCTAATCCACCTGCCAGTATTACTGCGACTATACTTTTTTCCATAGTGTATTATTATACTATGGAAAAAAATGTTTAATATAGTTATAATATAAAATGAGTAAAAAATTTGATAATGGATTATTTATATTTAGACGTGACTTAAGAATTGTTGATAATAACGGTTTAAATTATCTCTCTGAAATATGTAATAATATATATACGATTTTTATTTTTACTCCTGAACAAGTTGGGACTGGAAATCAATATAAATCAGATAATTCGGTTCAATTTATGATTGAATCATTAGAAGATTTAGCGAATACTATTAAAAAGGAAGGAGGTGAACTTAAAACTTTTTACGGACATAATGACAAGGTTATTGCCGATTGTATTAAATCATGGAATATCAATATTGTTGCGTTTAATTTAGATATTACTCCTTACTCTAGAGAGAGAGACCAAAGTATAATTAAAATGTGTGAAAAATTACAAGTCTATGTAACTTACGCTTATGATTATTATTTGACTGAACCTGGTTCTGTTTTAAATGGGTCTGGAGAACCTTA
>Ga0129336_10000077_pt1 | contig 42854 bp, 59 predicted proteins | sample CPB6_02_DNA_FD_96878 | JGI IMG/M metagenome (GOLD analysis project Ga0129336, IMG submission 96878) | Freshwater to marine salinity gradient microbial communities from Chesapeake Bay, USA - CPBay_Sum_0.6_0.2_DNA | ecosystem: Environmental > Aquatic > Marine > Coastal | place: USA: Chesapeake...
CAACCGCAGCCGGGCGACCCATGTCACCCGCTCGCGCGCGGAGCTCACGCGCCTGCGGTGGCGTTTCAATGGCCTGTCGATGTCGCGGACCCTATCACGGCGAACGAAGGCGCGACGTACAGCCATGAAGGATCGCACAACTTTCGGATGCACAACGTCGTGCCTGCGACGATGGCGGTGCGCCGCCTGACCCCGCGCGAGTGCGAGCGGTTGCAGGGCTTCCACGACGACTGGACGGCGATCACCTATCGCGGCAAGCCCGCTCCGGACGGGCCGCGGTACAAGGCACTGGGCAACAGCATGGCGACCAACGTCATGCGGTGGATCGGGCTGCGGATTCAGCAAGCGGAGGCGGTATGAGCGACGACGCAGTGCGAGTGCAGCAGCTCGAGGCCGAGCTGCGCGAGTTGCGGCAGACACTCGGCATCCAGTACGCCGAGCTGCATCGCTGCATGGCGCAGCGCGACGATGCGATGCGGACACTCGCACGCGTACAGCGCGAACTGCGGCAGGCGCTCGACGGGCGCGAGTCGGAGTACCACCGCGCAGAGGCCGCGCTCGAGGTGCTGCGCGAGGCGCTTGTCACGCGCAAGGGCGAGACGTGACGCCAGCGCGTGACGTACGGCTGCGGACGCGTCGAGGTCACGACGCTCGCGCGCTGACGAAAAACGAAAAGCCCCGCACCTCCGCGCTGCGCCGACACGCAGAGCAGAGATGCGGGGCTCACGGGCGCGGGCGAGGATACCGCTGCCGAGGTGAGACTAGAGCGCGGCGATGGTTATCAGCATCGAGCCTGCGAGTTGACGCGATGGCGTGCTATCGGTCGTGACCACGGCTGCGACGGTCCACGATTCGCCGACGCGACCACCGCTGAGCCAGATGGTCGCGAGGTCGCCGCTCACAGACGGCGCGCGTGGGCCAGTGCCCGCGACGAGGTCAGTCCCGGCCGCTTCGCCGACAATGGTACGCGTGAGCGTCCACGTCGCGGTGACGAGCGACTCGCCTGTCGCGAGGTCGAACTGCAGCGAGTAGTCGAGATTGTCGGCGGCGTATTTCGTGGTCATGCGGCGGTCCTCACGGTGCGCGGTGGGCGGTAGAGTTCGATCACGCGGTCAGGGTTCTCCGCGAGCAGCACGCGCGGCCACGACGGCACGCGCTTCGTCCGCTCGCGCGACGGCACAAACTCGGCGACCGTGCCTGCGCTGGCGACGCTGAGAGCACCGAGCGTGACAGCGAGCTCGCCAGTCGTTGCAGGAGTGACGACGGTGCCATCGCTTGCGAGCGTGGCAGCCCCAAGCGTTATTTGTGCGGAGCCATCGCGATCCGTCCACCACAGCGACAGCGTGCGGACGGGATTGCCGACGTAGTGGTCAATGCCATACGCACACGGCTGGGCATCGATGAAAGCACCGGCGTAGTGATCGATGCCACTCGGAAGACCCGACGCGTCGACGACGAAGCCAGCAAAGTCTGCCATGTCAAAGCGGCGTCACGCCGTCCGCGTACGGGATGATGCAGCCGCCCGCATACACGAAACGCTCGCCGCCGCTTGTCGTGAGCGTGTCTGGATAACTACGCGCGACCGTACGCAATCGGATATTCTTCATGATGCCCCACATACCGGGGCTGGTTTCAGTCGTGGCGCGTCCAACAGCAATCGGGTGGCCGCTATCCTGAGAGAGCCACGGGTCGACGCCTGTGCCAGTTTCGCCGCCGACGTTGATGTTTGAGCCAGCAGCACTCACGGCGCGATAACCTGCTAGCGACGTCAAGCCAGCGAACGCTGCAGCGGGGCTGTAGTAGTAATTCCAGAGGGTTTGCGCACTGCTGCCTGTCGTGCCTGGGATCACAGCGTTGTTGTTTGCCGACCATCCGACGATCCACGGATAAGAGTTACTAGATGCGTAAGTGCCGTTGGTCGCCGCCTCGATGAAAAAGCCACCGCGCAACGTAGACGTCCCATCGGTCATCAGCACGTAAACCGGCCGAATACCTGCGGCATTTTCGGCGGCGTTGTACGTGATGAGATGTCCTCGCGGAGATGCAGCGCTGACGGCAAAGACGGTGTTGTTGACGATCGTGGATTCGTTGGCAGCGACAGCGCACGTCGGCAGGACCGTCGTCGTGCCGTTGGCTTGCGGCGCGACGCGCGAAACCTTGATGGTAAAAGTCGTGTTGGCAGCACGTCGTTGAACGTAAAGCCATACGAGGCCAGACGGATCTGCGAGCACGTACCATGCGTTTGAAACGTCGAAGAGCGCGACGGTAGACACGCGGTCGGGAGTTGACGCGTTTGTTGCGGTCGTCCCGTCGTTCGTGCCGACAATCGTCCAGCCGTTGGCGAGCAACAGCGTCTTGAGGTCAAACAGCAGTTGCGCAGATTGGCGTGTCGTGCAGTCGATGTTGACGTTCGTAGCCTTGGCCATGTGCTCTCCTATGCTGCGCGGACGACGCGAGCCTGACGCGGGACGTCGTTCGCGCGCGGCGGCGCGATAGCCTCAATCGCGCGCGGCTGGCCGGGCGTGTCGGTTGTGCGGCGCGCAGACGGGACGAACGGGACATTCGTCGCAAACAGCTCAAGCACGCCCAGCGTGACGCCGAGTTGCCCGCGCGTCTCGACTTGCAGCGTGCCGCTTGCGGTGAGCGCGCCGAGCGTGATCGCGGCCGTGCCGTTAGGGTCGACGCGACCCGCGCTCGCGACCGTCGCCGCATTGAGCGCGACGCTGGCCGTTCCGGCTATGAGGACGCCGCCTGCTGCGGCCGACGTCGCTGCGCCGAGCGTCAGGGCGGCTGCGCCCTTCACGGCGACTGTAGAGGCGCTGGCGAGCGTTGCTGCGCCCAGCGTGATCGACGCGCTGCCGTTGACGCCGCTGAGTACCAGACCATCAGCCGCGAGCGTCAGCGTGCCGAGCGTGACCGACGCATCGCCATCGACGACGACGCCGCCCGCGCTGCTGCTCGTCAGCGTGCCGAGCGTCGTGGCGAGGTCGCCATCGATCGCGACCGTCGCGGCCGAGCTCGATGTCAGCGCGCCCAGAGTGACTGCGAGGTCGCCGTCGACGACGACACCGCCAGCGCTTGACAGCGTTGCAGCGCCGAGCGTCGCCGACAGCGCGCCCGATACGAACACCGTGCCCGCGCTCGTCGAGGTCGCAGCGCCCAGCGTGATGGCCGCGTCGCCGTCGACTAGCACCGTCGTCGTGCTCGCAAGCGTGGCCGCGCCGAGTGTTACCGCGAGCGTGCCGTTCGTGCCTGGCGTCGCGACGGTGCCGTCGCTTGCGACCGTCGCCGCGCCGAGCGTGACCGCAGCGTCGCCATCGATCGCGACCGTGCCTGCCGACGATGACGTCAGCGCGTCGAGCGTGATGCTCGCGTCGCCGTCGATTGCGACAATGGCTGCGCTCGATGACGTGAGCGTGCCGAGCGTGATGGACGCGGTGCCATGCACGCCGTCACCGAGGCCAAAGACCTCGATGCTGCCGAGCAGGCCGACGAGCGCACGATCAAGCGACGATGCCATCGTCTACCTCCGCGCGCGGTCAGCCGTTGACGACTTGGAAGTCCACGTCAGGAAGACCCGACGACGTGCTGTCTGCGGCGATCATCACGTACAACGCGGAGTCCGCATAGACCTGCAACAGCGCGCCGACGTCGATGACTGATTGACGGTCAAGGCCGTTAGCAATCGGCACGCGGCCCTCCGCGAGACGGCGCAAAACCATCACGTTGAAGGTGCCGACAGTCGCGACAGTGCCCTGCACGTTGGTGATGAGCTGCACGCCGCTGTCGCCCGATTGCAGCGGAAGCTGCCAGCAGCGGCCGACCGTTTGCGCAGCGCCAATGCCAACAGCGCTAGTCGTGCGCGAGCCCGTGCCGCCTTCGTTAGTGTAGGTGACGTTCACGGCTTGGTTGCCAGTCGCAGCCGTGACTTGCTCGCACCAAATCTCGAGGCCCGCGTAGTTAGTGCCGGGCACACGCGACGAAAACGACGGCTGCGCAGTGAGCGCGGTGTTCGCGTTGAACGCATACGCGCCCGCGAGGAATAGTCGGTCGAAAACCGCAATACGGCATGCGACGGTGTTGCCGAAAGCAACGCGGCCGAGATAGCCGCTTGCACCACCGCCGAATGCGTTGAGCAGCGGATAGCCCGCCGTGATGTCAGTCGGCACGACACCAGCCGTCGTCGACGTGCCCGCAAGCACGCCCGCGCCGGGCTGGCCTGCGATGTCATGCAGCGAAAACCAGCCGTTGGCGACCGTCGTGCGCGTCGCCGTCTTTGTCCAGCGGACGCGTTGCTTCGTGCTCGCGATGAGGCCGTCGAGAGTCGTGATTGCCATTCGTCAGCCCTCAGCAGGAGGTGGGTCGTCTTCGGATTCAGTCGGCCAGCCGTGCCCCGAGTTGTCGTGACCGCGCCCCTCGCAAAGCGCGCACTGCGTCTCGGCTGGATGCTGGCCCGTGCCGCCGCAATCGGGGCAGCGCATCAGGCGTTCGCGTCGGTGAGCGTGAAGCTCGTGATCGTGACCGTCTGGCCCGACGCAATCGACGTGTTGTCGAGCGTCATGTCGCCGCCACCGCCCGTCGCGGTGATGCTGCCCTGAATGCCGCAGACGGTGCCGCCGCTGTCGTAGATGCGGAAATGACCAGCGGTGCCCGTGGCGTCGGCGCTGAGGTCTTGCCACGTGCCGAGGATGGCCTTGCTGCCCGACGACGCAGCCGCCATCCAGTCGGTCGGCAGAGTGAGCGTCGCGAGCACGGTGCCGCTGTCAGCGGTCGCGCACGTCGCGGGCTGCGCGCCCGAGCGAATCTTGAGAACGGCCGACGTGCCGATGCTCGTCTCGATCGCGTCGAGGCGCGCGTTACGAACTGCGATGGAAAGCTGAACAGCCATGACGTGTGCTCCTTACTTGATGCCCCAGCGCTCCCGCAGGAAGCGCATGACCAAACCGCCCGAGTCGACCTTGCCTGCGCTCAGGTGCGCGTGCTCGAGATGACCGCTGAACGCAGCCTGCGCGCCTGGCGTCATAACCTGCGGCTCATAGCTCGCGCACACGCGCGGAATGCCGAGGTCGTGCGAGAGCTGCTCGGCAAGCGACTGGATGCTGAGGTATTGCGCAAACGAGAAATTGAGCGCGGCGACCGGCCGATTGTGCACGCGCACTGATACCGGCTCGCGCGGTCGAGCTGGTAGCGCAGGCTGAACGCCACGCGAGACAATCTCGACGCCGACAGTCCACTCGTTGGCCGTGCCTGCGTGGTAGGCCACTGTCGTCGCCGGGTCGGCGCACTCGACGATGCGGCCGTCGAAGTCGATGACGTAGTGGATCGACAGCTTGCGCGAGCGCAGCGTCGAGCAGACGCCCTCGCACGCACGCTCGCCTGCCGTCCAGTGCCAGACCACCGCGCGCGGAGGTGACTTGCGCTTGCGACAGCCTTCCTGCGGCGGCTGCCACCAACACGCAGGCGAAAGCGTCCGACCATCGACCACTGGCTGCTCGCACGTCATTGCATCGCTCCTATAGCCGCCCCAACCATCGCCACGCCAGCAGCCCCACGGCAAGCGCCGCACGCTCGCAGCGCAGCCAGATGAGCGCCTGCCAGAGTGCTAACAGGCAGTCGGCAATCAGCGCCGCAGCCAGCCGCCTCACAGCGCAGCCCAGTAGCGGCGCGCAGCAGCCTCAAGAGCGCGCTCAAGCTCCTGCACCCGTGCGCGCGGTAGGCCCTCAGCCTGACGCGCCCTGACAAGCGCCAGCGCGGCGCGCAGTACCTGCTCGCGCGGATGCTCAGTCACGAGGCCACCGCTCCGCGATGCGGGCCGCGATGTCGGCGTCCTGCTGCGCGATGCGCTCGTCCAGCGGCGCGACACGCTCGATAGCCTCGACGATGGCTGCCGGGCTTTGTCCCGCGCGCGCGAGACGTGCCGCCATGCGCAGCGCAGCCGCCACGATGAGCGCCACCGTGCGCGGCACGCCAGCAGGCGCAGCAGCCGCCGTCGCATCCGCAGCCACCGCCGCAGCGTCCAGCCCGTCTGCGAGGCTCATAGGCCCCTCCCAGCGGCCGCAGCGACGCCTACCAGCGCAGCAGGCGGGCCCGCGACGTCGACGCCTAGCGAGCGCCCCGCAGACGCCCACGCCTGCCATGCCTGGACAAGTCGCGACGCGAGATGCGCCCATCGGCCGAGGTCTGCCGGCGCACCAGCCGCCGCGAGCACGAGCGCGTCGACGTAGGCATCGTGTGTCAAGCGCAGCGCGTCGTACGCCTCCAGTGCGGGCAGGAAGCGCGCGACGACGACCTCGACGGCGCTCTCCGCGACTTCGCGCGACGGGGCCTCGTCGACGGCCTCATGCAGCGCCCGACCGCGCGCGGCCACGAGCTCGTCGCCGGTAGCGTTGATCGCGACGCCAGCGACGTCGGCAGCGCCTGCGTGGATGGCGAGCGCGCTGGGCCCGCAGCCGGTCAAGCACGCCGCGAGTACGAGGCCCGCAAGCGCGACCAGCCACGCCACGCCGAGCGCGATGACGCCACGACGCTGGAACTCGCGCGAGGACAAGAGCGCGATCATGTCTCGCCCTGCCCTTCCGGCGACGACGGCGTGCGCCACGATTGCAGCGTCGCTGCGATGCCGACCGCGAGCACAGCGAGCACCTCGCGCAGCCACGACGGCGTCGATTCCGGCAGCACCGGCAGCACGGCCGCGAGCACCATCGAAACGCTCGTCAGCCAACCCGCGACCATCGCGAATGTGATTCGCACGCGACGATGCGGAACAGACTTGGTCGGCTTTTTCTTCGTCATTCGCCGTCTCCTGATTGATGCGTAGCCCATCGCATCACCGCACGCATCCCGATGAGGTCTTGATGCGCGACGTCTAACTCGGCCTTGAGCTCGATGTTGCGGCGCTCAAGCGAGTTGATCTGCTTGCGCTGCGTCTCGTGCACTTCGACCTGAAACGCGATGCGCGCTTCGAGCTCGGCCTTCTCGTCGGCGCATTGCTGGCGCTCGCGCACAAGTTCGCCGCGCAGATAGTCGACCTCACGAGACGTCGCGCGCGCACTGCCATCAAGCCGCCGAAAGATCGACCTAATGACAAGCGCGACAGACGGCGTGCCCGCGAGCGCGGCGATGAGTTGCCAAATATTCATCGCCGCACTCCTTGGTCATTGCGCGTTCCACGTCGTAAGCGCGTCCGCACACGCACCATCCAACAGCGCACGCAGCGACGGCGACAACGCACCCGCGTCAAGCACGAGGCCCGTGCTAGCGCGATACGCGCCGACATCCACGCTGCCGTCGACGTAGCGCAGCTCAAGGTCAAGTGCGCGCTCGTCGTCGACCGCGCAGTACGTCACGCACACGAGCACGTCACCGATCGTCAGCGTCTGCGGCATCATGCACTCCTGATAGCGGCTGCGATGGCCGCGCCAATCTGCGCATTCGATACGGTGCCGGGATGCACCTTCGCGGCCTCGACGTAGTCCGGCAGCGGGTCGATGTCGATCATGATGCGCTTCGGCGACGTGCCCTTCTGCCAGCCGTCTTGCTGCGTGCGCACCGCAGACCAGCCGGGATAGGCTACGTCAGTCGGCTCAAGCGTCGGCTCTTTGCGGAATACCAACGGCACCGTCGCGAGACCCGGCTCCGCACGCAGCGCCGTCTCGACAGCAGACCAGTTCGTATCCCACGTCGGAGTTGCGCCGACAGCATCGTTGATGCCCTGGTCGACGTAGATGCCGACCCACTGCACGGTCTGCCCGAATGCCGCTGCCGCATCGGTAATGCGACGCACGCGCGCGATGGTCGCGCCGAGGATTGCGTTGGTGCTTGTGGTCGAGCTGTTCCAGTTCGTCGACGTCTGCGAGCCCTTGCCGCAGTTGACCGACAACCAGACAGCCGACGAGCTCTCCGCGACTTGCAGATACCACGTGCCAAGTCCACCTGGGCCGACGCCTGGCGTGGCGCTGTCCGCATTGAGAATCGCGTCGACGGGATACGTGTACACAGGCTGCTCAATCGCTGGCAGCGCCAGAGTCGTGTCCTCGCCTGTCCACGCGTAAATCGCGCCCGCTGCAGGCGGGTAGCCCGTAGGAACGCCGACCACCGACGAGCGTCCGCGCGCGCAACTCTCGCCGACGATGAGAAGCGCTTTGATGACGCGGCCATCAGTCGGAAGCCCAGTCGGCGCGAGCGGCACGGTCAGCACGCGATAACGGTTGTCAGCAGCGACCGTCACGCTTTGCGGTTGGCCGTTGGTGCGCGTCTGGACGTTGTACGCGGTGCCTCTCGAGACGACGCGCGCGACCTGTTTCGTTGTGCCCGGCGTCGCCGACACGCTGCCGTAGTACGACCAGACTTTCGGGCCGTTGGTCGGTGCGCCCGCATTGACGTTGACCGCGTCTTGAAACGAGCTCCGATGCGTAATCGTGCGCGTCGTCGCGATGTTGTATCGCGCGCGGCAGTAAGCCGTGATTGCAGCGACTGACGCATACGACTGCATCACGCCAATCTCAGCCATCTTGCCTTCAAACTGGCGTGTCGCGGCATAGGCCGAGTAGCCGCCAATCGAAGGCGTTACTGCCGCTGCGGTGTTGGATGGCGTGCCGTTGTACTCACCGCTGAGCAGCAGCACGCCGTCAATCCACATCTGCCAGCCGGTCGCGTTCTTGCGATAAACGAGCACGTGCGCGGTATCGCGCAGCACTTCGGAGTCGGCAGCCAGCATCGTTGCGCAGCGCGAGACGCCGCCGTTGCCGATGAAGACTTCGCCCGTCTGCGTCGTCGCGTGGTACAGCAGCGACACGCCGTTGTTAGCGGCTGTCAGGTCGCCAATGGAGTTCCAGAGGTATTTGGTCTCGCCGACTGCGGTCGACGGCCGAAAGACCATGTACAACGTCGCGTCGGTTGCGTTGTGCAGGAACGACCACGCGCTCGCGACGCCGCCGCAGTTCATGTAATCGTCGGTCGTGAACGTCAGCGAAGGCTGTCCGTTGAAGTCTGCGTCGCTGGCCGTGTACACGGGCTGATTGCCCGCAACGGCCTGCGTCGCGTGGCGCGCGCCTGCGGTCAGGTCGGTCCACTGCGACACGCTCATCGTCTCGCGATACCACGCGAACATCGATGCGGCGGTCGGCGTGAACGACGGCTCAGGGTTGTTGACGACGCGGCGGTCAGTGCGCGCGCCAGCAGCTCGCCGCGTCATGGCTCAGACGACTCCGGGGCCAGTCGACCGATACCACTTGAGCGTGCCGCCCGGCGTGCTGATTGCGCGGAAGTAGCGCTGTGTCGGCGTCACGCGGAAGGGCACTTGTACGCCCGCAGGGAACGGCCCGAAGCAGGTTGCCGTCGTGACGACAGGAGTCGTGATTGTCGACGTCCCGTCCTTGCTGAACACGATGTAGAACTCGGCCGTTGACATGAACGTCACGAACTGCGGCCCGAGCGCAATCGTCGCGCCCGTAACGCCGGTGTCCTGCGCAGCCGTTGCCGTCGCAGCGGTCAAAGTGACTTGGCTAACGGCGTCCTGCTCTGGCGGGAGGACGTCTGCATCTTCGCGGAGAATCGTATCGCTCATGTCTGCTCTCCTCGCGCGCGCGGCGCTTAGTACTCAATCGCCGCGATGCTCGCGACGTAGAAGGTGCCTGCCCCGCCGCTACGGCGAAACGTGATGTCGAGCGTCTTTGCAGCAGCCGTCAGCAGCGCGCCGTCAGGCCAGCCACTCGCTTCTGACAAATCCTCGCAGAGAATGTCGGCCGGGAAATCGATGGTGTACCAAGCCCACGTCGTGCCGGGGTCGGTCACGGTCAACGTGACGTTGTTGCCGGTCGCGTTGTTGGTAATGTCGATTTCGCCGTCAGTCGTCGCGTCACTGGCGCTGCACAACGCGGCGAATCGCACGTTTCCTGTCGTGTCAGCGGACAGCAGCTTTCGCGTCAGAATCGGGACGTCGTCCAGCATGAGCACGAGCGTTGCGCTCGTCGTGGCCCAGCACTCCGCGATGTCGTCGGGCCGCGCGACGTTGAAGTATTGCCGACGCTGCGCTGCGCCGAGGGCTGCTGCGATGCCGCCGAGCGACGTGTACGGATTCTCTTGAATCGGTTCGCGCACGGCGACGCTGGTGAGCTCGACGCCGAGGTCCGTCGCATCCTTGTCGAGCACGATGCGCAGGTCTTCGTAGCAGGCGATCGACTTGACCGTGAGCGTCGCGCTCGACAGCGCATTCGTGATCGTGAGCGAGATTTCCTGCAGCGACGCCGACTTCGCGGTGAGGTCTTCGACGTAGCGCACCCACGTGCCGCCGCTGTCGACGATGTAGTCAGCCGATGGGCCGACGTTGCCATCGATGCTCAGCGCGCAGTTGCCCTCGAGATACAGCACCCACACGCGACGCACCGCGCGGCCGGGTGGCGTCACGCGATAGCGGAACACGAAGGTCTTGTTCGACGCGATGGTCTGCTCAGGCGAGTATGCGGGCACCAGCACTTCGCCGTTGCCGTTGCACCAGTTGGCGAGCTGCGCCGCATCCAGCCACGTGCGCGCGCGGACAGCGACGCCCGCTTCGATGTCAGACTGTCGAATGATTGGCCGTGCTGCCGGAACCGTCGCGGTCATAGCGCCACCTGCTCAGCGGCGTATGCCTGCGTCGCCACGCACGCCGAGCCCGTCGCGCTCTTGCCCCATACCTCGACGGTCACGAGCACAGCAGCCACCGTCGACGGCGTAGCGCCCGACAAGTCGTTGACGATGCCGTAGTCCTGAAAAACTGGGTCGACAGTCACGACGCCGTCTTTGCGCCAGAGGTTGGTCGTATTGTTGAAGGCCGCGCTCTCGAGCACATTCGACGGCGCGACTGACGCGCTCATGTCGGCATCCGCAGCGCCGAGCACGCAGACGCCGATGCGCAGTTGACTCGATGCCGTCGACCGACCACCGACCGCAAGACGCACCGGATACGGCGTGCCGTCAGCGCCGACGAGCAGCGGGAACGGCCCGAAGCTCATTAGCCTTGTCCACGCGCCAGCGACCTTGATGCTGTAGCCGCCCGTCGTCGTGGAGCGCGGCGACCAGCACACGAGCACGCGCGAGCGTTCGTCGGCCGTGTGGTTCCAGTTGTTCGCGACGGTCTGCCACGTCGACGTGCGGACGGGCTGATTGCCGAAATCGCTGTACGTGGTCGAGACACCGCGAATCAAGCCGCCGACGTTGCTGGTGCTCATGCGTCCTCAGCTTGCGAATTGACGCGGCGGTACGTTACCCGACGCAAACTCGATGACGTTGCCGCCGGTGCCATCCTCGAGCGCGATGAATGCGTAACGCTCTTGCTGCGCGATGACGTTTGGCGCGTCGCGATATTCCAGCGTCAGGGTGCCCGATGGTGGCGCACCGCTCAGCGTGGCGGTCACCGTCGCAGTCAGAACATCAACCGCGGTGATTGTTGCGGTTACCGACGTCGGCGAAGCAGTGTCGTATTGCAGCAGTTCAGCCACGTCGCCGACTTGCCATTTTTCGACGTATGCGTAGCCGCCAGGCTGCGACATATTCAGCGCGATGTCGTAGCTGCTACCGCTGACAAGCGTCACCGTGTCGACCAGCGACGACGGCGCATATCCCGCGACGCGAACTTGCGTCGTCAGCAGGGTGAGTTCGACGATGGCGTCTAGCAGGCGCACGCGGCGGCCGATGACGACGCCTGATGCGAGGACTATCCCACGGCCGCCGTCGAGCGTATTCGGCAGCTGCGCGACCGTAACGGCGGCCTGTTGGCCAATGCTTGCAAAGATGGCGTCGAGGCGGCACGCGACGGTGATCGTCTGGTAGGCCGCGCCGAGCACGCCAAGCCACGTCTGCGCCATCGCGAGGACTTCGCTATACGGAATGGCGAGGTCGTCAGCCCACGACGAGCGCGGTTCGACTTTCATCATGCGCGGGAGCGGATTGCGTGACAGCGCCGCCGAGTCGCGAACGATGAACGTGCGGCCGATATGCTTGCTAGTCTTCGGGTCAAAGCCCGTCTTGAGCTGAATGGTGTTCAGCAAGCCAAACGCCGACGGCTCAAAGCCCGGCATCTGCGCGCCGCTGAGGTTCTTTGATTCATCGATGGTGTAGGCCGCAAACTCAGTGCTAGCGCCCACGCGAAAGGGCACGTAGGACAAGCGACCATCAAACGTGATCGATGGGACAAGCCCGTACAGCTTGCACTCTTCCTCGATCATCTTCGCGAGCGAGACGTCGCTGGTGCCGAGGTACGTGCGCGTTGAAAGCCAGTCGCGACCGAGTGCAATTGCTACGACATCGCCGATGACGCTGGTCGTGTCGACGTGCTCGGCAGTGACCAGCGGCATTCGACCAGCCGCCGAGTATTCCGGCGAATCAGTCAGCAGCGCGGTCAGGAAGTCCGCGAACGTGCCCGACGTCACGTAGCTGCGCGAGGTCGTGACGCTCGGCACCGACGACGCGGTATAATAGCGATCGACGACACCAGGCCGCGGGCCATGCACGCGACGACGGCGCACCGTCGCGCGGCGCAATGTCGAGTCCCAGGCGGTCACATAGTAGTCGCGCGTGAATGCCTCTTTGCCATCAAACGCAGGCCACTCGATGCTGATGGTATCGCCAGCGGTCAGCGACAGCGTGCCGCCGATGTAGACCGTGTCGGTGAATGCGTCGGTCTGCTCGCCGATGAATCCGCGCGGCACGGTGCCTGAGCCGTCTACGCGGTCGAACGACTGGCACGTGTAGCTAGAACTTGCTCCGACAGTATCGACGCGGACGCCATCATCACGACGCAAGAACAGTGAACTGCTAAACTCAGGATCGACGCGAGACGTCCACGCGTTCTCGCTGTCGACTTTGCAGTATCGATGCGACGTGCTCGGCGTGGAATAGACCAGCGTCCACGCGCCCGTGTCTGTGGTCGTGGCTTTCAGCGTCGGCCGCTCGCCAGACGTGCGGTTTAGCGCGTGCGTTCCCCACGTGCTCGAGGCCGTGCGAATCAGCGCGTTGAGCGCGGCGCAGAACTCCTCTTGCGTCTCGTAGAAGCCTGCAAGATCAGACCCTCCGACCGTCGCGGTATGAGCGATGGCGCTGTCAATGTCATCGCCCGCAAGGATGCTGATTTGCAGTGTCGGCGCGGTCTGCGCGTTGTAGTTGATGCCGCGCAGCATCGACGGCTCTGCGAGGTCTGCGCCGAGCGTCTGGTCGAGAACGCTCGCGACGCTGTCGAGCTCGACCTCCCACACCGTCAGATCGCGCAGCTTCGGCTGTGCCGCGACGATGCCGCGCCATACCAGCGTGCCGTCGCCCGTCTCGCCGTCGCCGTACGCGTACAGGTACGCGAGCGAGCCTTCGATGCTTGGACGGCCGTTGTATTGGCCGGGCTCCTCGAGCGTGATTTCAGGCCGCGACAGGCCCAGCGTCGGGTCGACGTAGTGCGCCGTCGCGATGCTGTCGCGATAGCCACGCGTGCCCGAGCACGAGGGCGCAGCGGTGCCGCCGCCTGACGTGATTTTGAAGCACTCGTTTCCGAGGTAGAAGATGTCGCCGTTGGCGTGGTTGGTATTCGCCATCGGAATGGCGACCGTGCTCGCAGTCACCGTCGACGCTAGATAGTTGATGCGCGACGGCTGGCGCACAAACGAGTCGCCAGTGCGGTGACTGCCATCCTCGACGATGCGCGCCGTGAATCCCTGCGCACGTAACTTGACGGCCGCAGGGTCCAGCGACTCCGACCACTGGATGCTGCGCGCCTCGAGGCCGCCGATGCGCTCGCGGTCGGCGGTGCCTGCGCCGATGAGGTACGACGCCGATACGAACTCAAGCGGATGCCCGGCGATGACAAGCCGAAACGCAAGCGGCCCGCTGCCGCGCTCGATGACGTCGACGAGACTCATACGGCAGGCGTGGTGGCGTCAAGCTGACGCGTGCGGAATGGAATCGACCAGTGCCCGTCGTAGTCGGCCGTGATGCGCGTCGGGTCGAAGTGCGCTGCCTCGCCTCGCATTTTGTAGAGCTGGCCCTCGCCCTCAGTCGACGTCGCACGGTCGACGAGCGCAAAAGGATATGTCGCGCGAAGATGCTTGATAAGCGCTTCCCACGTCCACGTGATCTTTGTCGCAGCGCCCACGTTGGCCGTGCGGACAGCGGTGCCGCCGACTGCGCTGTTACCCGACCACTCGGCGTCAGTCGGCCCTTCAAGCGTCTCGAAGGGCTGCGTCCAATCGCGATACGTCGGCAGTTCAACGGGGTGCGTGCTGTACGCCTGTCCGTTGTCGCTCTCTGCGTAGGAGATGCGGCCGCCAGGCTCGTACGTCTCGTGCACTTCCGACTGGCCCGCGAGACGCGAGACGACAAGGTACTTCGGACGCAAGTCCGACGTGTAGCTGCTCGCCGCGCTGAGGTTGCCAGAGAAGCCGAGCAAATCACGCATGACGACGCCAGCCGCACCCGTCCAGGTAACGCTGAACGTGCCCGCCGCGCTGAGCGTGTACTTGAGTGTCGACAGCGAGAACGTGCACGTGAGGCCGGTAATAAGCCCCTCGACGGCCGTGCTGAACGCGAGGATGGAGACGCCGTCAGCGATGCCTTGAACGTCGCCGTGCATGTAAAGGCCAGTCTCAAATCCGAGATTTCCGCTGATGGTGCCCGCGATGACTGCGGCGTTTGATGCGTCGACGACGCCAGCGTTCAGCGCCGCAAAATCCCACGCGCACGAGTAGAGGTCACGCGGCATCACATACCTCGCCCGAGGCGTCCGTGCGCCTCGCTGATCATGCCGCTGATGTCGCGCCCGAGCTGCGCGCGGTCTGCTGCGTACACAAGGCCCGACGAGCCCCAGTTGATGACGACCGTCGTGCCCGCGCCCTCGCGCGCGCCAGCCGTCAGCGCAGGCCCGCCAGTGGCCGCAGCAGGCGCTCCACCGCCACCACCGCCGCCGCCGAACGCGCCAGACGCAGCGCCTACGATGCCAGCCGCGACGCCAACAGCAGCCCACTTGCCAGCGGCTGCGAAGTGTCCGGCCGCCGTGGGAGAGCCGACCGCAAGCGCGCTCAAGCCGAGCGCGGTCTGCTTGAGGCCTTGAATGATCGCTTCGCTCGCCAGCGACTTCGCGACGTTCTTGACCATCTCAAGCGCAGCCTCGCCCATCGACATCGAGCCGTCGAGCCATGCGTTGACGCTGGAAGAGAACGCCGACTCAAGCGCTTGAAACACCGTGTCGTTGATCGCGACCAGACGCTCAGCCGCTTCCTTCTCCTGAGCCTCACGCTCCTCGAGGTACGCGCGATTGCGGTCAAGCTGCTCAAGGTAGCGTTGCTGCTCGATGTCTGCGCCCTTGTCAGTTTGCGCGATGGCCATCGCTTCGGGCTCGCGCCCGAGCGTCTCCATATTCAAACCCTCAAGCGACAGAGCGCCACCAGCTCCTGCTTGTTGCATCAGCTGCTCAAGCGTTGGACGACGCGTTCCTCCTGCTGCTGCGCGACGTTGGCGGCGCTCTTGGCGTCGTTGTTCTTCTGCGTCAAGTTCTTCGGCAAGCAATGCCATGCGCTGCAAATCTGCTTGACGATTGCGCTCGTAGCCTCGTTCCCAGTTTGCCTGATTGCGCGCGCGACGCCCTGCTTCTGAGTTGCGGTATTCCTCGTCGAGTTGCTCCATCTCGCGATCACGCGCGCGTTCGCGCTGATTCGCTGCGATTTCGGATTGGATTTTGTCGTACTCGCGAAGCGCGTCCTCGTTGCGTTTGATTGCCGCTTGCTGGCTGTCCCACAAAGCTGTTGCGGCAGACAACGCAACGGATACGGCTCCAATTGCCAAACCAACAGGGCCAAGCCCTGCGGTCATCAACGACTGCATCGCGCCCGTCGCAGATCCGACCATCGTGACAAGGCCGCCCATCTGCGGGCTCAGCTTGCCGACCGCCTGACCTGCAAGACCAAGCGACGATCCAAATTGGCCGACATTGACTTGTGCTTTGGCAGAGGCATCGCCGACCTTGGTCGTTGCCGTGGCCGTATCGCCAGCCGCCTGTGCGACACCTTTGAGCGACGCCTGCGCCTGCGTCGTGTCGTAGGTGACCTTTGCTTGAATATCATACTCAGCCATCGATCACCTCGTCCGCTGAGATTCTGACATCCGACGCTCCGACTCGCGGCGCTCGCGCTCCGCTCGCAGGTCCATCGCCTCGACCGTGTTCTGCGCGCCATCGATCTCAAGCAGCGCGTCGACGACGACCGCGAGCTGCTGGTCTACGTCAATCGCGCCGTGCGACCAGTGCCGACGCATCGCCATCGCAGCAGCGACGACGGGGTCGCCGTACGCACGCCACGGGCACGACGTCGGCGTGTCGTTGGTCATCTTGCCGATGCCGTTGCGGATGCGCTCGACAGCAGCGCCTAGGCCCGCGCTGGAGCCGCGACGTACCGCGACCAGCCTCTCGCCGCCGCAGTCGCAGTCCCACGCGATGCGCACGCTCCTAGCGTCCGCACGGGCCATGTCTAGCCCGCGGCGATGGTCGACGTGTCGGATGCGGTCGCCGTGGGGGTGTCCGCATGGGACAGGAGTTGACGCGCCAGCACGAACGCCGAGGTAGCCGGCAGCGGCGCAAAGCCCCCGCCGAAAGGGCCGAGCTTGCTCCTCGCGTACGCCACCGCTCCGATCTCGAGCAGCGCCTCGTAGGAGATGAGCTCGCCGAGGTAATCAAGCCCGTCGCTGTCGAGAATCGGCCGACCGTCGCTGCTCTCGCGCGGAAACACGACCTCGCTCTTCCACGACAACGGCGGGCAGACCTCCGCGCGCACCAGCGCATAGGACAGCGCACGCAGCCAGCGTGACTCGGCAGTCGGCAGCGAGTCGCACTGCGCGCGCTCATAGACGCGTAGCGGGCGCAGGACAAACACGCTCGCGCGAGCGCCCTCGACGAAGCGCAGCAGCTTGCGGTCGCGGTTGCCGTAGCGGATATCGTCCTGCCGCTCGCCCACCGTGCCGAAGTGCGCCGCGAAGTCGCGGCCCATCGCAGCACGATCGATGGCGGGGTCGAACGAAACAGAGACGTGTAGCTCTTTGGTCGGGTCGGATTCGTAGTGCATACGTGCGCCTCCTCAAGCGCAGTTCTGCGGGTGTTGTGCTCAGAAGATGTGAATGCGGAACGCCGAGCGCTGGACATCCGTAGACGGGCTGCTGATGGCTTCGTCGTTGCGGCCAGCCCACGAGACGAGAAAGCCGTACAGGTCGTTTGCAGGCGTGCGCGGGGGCACCACCGAGAGCTGCACGGTCGGCGCGCTCAAGAGCACGATGCCCGACGTCGTCATGCCGATCTGCTGAAACAGCGACAGGTCAGTGCGGTTCGTGTCGGCTGTGATCCAGTTGGTCGCCGCGTCGTCGTAGACCTGAACCTGACCGGTGATGGCGCGACCGCGCGCGCGCTTCCAGCCGATGATGCCCGACGACGCAGGCCCTTCCGGCGACGTTACCGGCAGGTTAGCGAGCCCCGGCGTCCAGGTCGACGACGAGTGCGACACGAGGTTGCGCGTCTGCGTCGACGTGATGGTGCCGGTGCCGAGGATGAGCTCGGACGTCATGTGCGCGATAGGCGAGAAGTCCGTGATGGTCGACGCCGCAAGCGATGCGGCGCTACGCACCCACGACGCGCCGGTGAGATTGGCCGACAGCTTTGCGATCTGGCCCTGCGTGATGTCGATCGCGAGCGTGCCCTGCATCCCGAGACCGACGTACTCATCGCCGCTCTCCGCGCCCTCAATGATGAATTGCAGCGTCGACAGCAGACCCGCCTGATTGTTCGTCAGGCCGAACGTCGTTGCCCAGATAATCGGCTCGCCCGCCACCGGAGCCGAGCTGTGCGCGACCTTAGGCACGACTGCGTTAGCCGTGCACGACAGAATCTCACGCGCTTCGTAAAGCCCCGTCGACTGGATGCGCACCGCATACGCGCCGCCGGGCGAGCCAAGCGTATTGCCGTGCCCGGCCGTGACATTGACCGACGACGTCGTGGAGCCAGCCTGCACCGTCGTTGCGGCAGCCTGAGGCGTACCCTGCTGAACAGCGCCCATCAGCACCGACAGCAGACGACCAAGCGCCCAGGTCGTGGACCACGCGTTGTTACCGTCCTGCGGTGCGCCAGTGCCAGCAAGGTACGTCTGCAGCGCAAGCGTGCTCGACTTCTTCGCGAGCACCATCTTGGAATTGGTGAAGCTGTGCAGGTATTGCTGCTGCAACTCAGGCTCGAGATGGTCGGTAAGCGGGACGAACGTGCCCGAGTTCTCGACAATCGGCAGGTCGAGGAAGTTCGCAGGCGTGCCGGATTCATCGACGGCAAACGCGGCTTCGGCAGCGATTCGCGTACGCCCGAGCGCAGAAACTTGAACGGTCATGTCTGGTTCTCCTAGGTGATCGCCGCTGCGGTCAGCACGACGCCGGTGTATCGCTGCTCGAGCTGGTAGAGCCCACCGCCTTCAGTCTCGCCAGAGCGCGGCGCATCATCGCGGACGACCGTCGTGCCCTGCCACGCAAGCACGCCGCTCACGATGCCAGTGGCGACACCAGCGCTCGTCGTCGTCAGCTTGCCAGGCCACGCGTACGCCTGCGCCACGAGGTCGCTCGTCTCAGCCGCCGTCGACTTGATGGCCTGATACTCAGGCGCGAGCAGCGTCTGCGCTTCGAGCAGATACGTGTACGTCAGCGTAACCTCGATGCCGCGCATCCAGATGTTGCTGGGCTGCTGCGGGCGCTCGTCCAGCATTGGATACGCGACGGCGATGTCGACGCGCGGCACCGCGACGCCACGACGCGACAGCGTCAGGTCGCTCGCACCGCCAGCGATGTCGGCCGACAGCAGGCCCGGCGTCAGCGCACGCACGCCAGCGATGGTGCCCTCGCAGACCTCGCGCAACGCGCGGCGAATGGCGACGTCATCGACAGCAGCCATCAGCGCACCAGCTTTCCGTTGATGATGTAGCTACCGACCTGCGCTTTGATGCGGTCAAACACGGTTTTCGCCGGTCCCGCCATTGTCAGTTCGCCCTGCGCCGTAATCGGCAGGAAGGGCCGCGCTGGGATGCGACGAGTCCCGAATTGCTGAAAGCCCGCGTAACCGATGTTTGTGCCAAAGTAAATCGTGCGAGCACCGCCGCGTGCGTAGGTCGAGTTGCGCAGCACGCCTGTGTCAATCAGTGGCTTGCTTGACTGTTTGCGACGACGCTTGACCGTCTCAGGGTCGAGCGGCTTCCAACTCGTGCCGGTCGGCGTGCGACTCTCTTGGAACGATGTTTTGAGCAGCCGATTGACCGACTCAGCGCCGACTTTCATCGCGGGCCCGAGGTCAGTCGTGCGCCGCATCATCGCGCCCCACGCACGCGCCGCCTTGTCGGGGCTCTGGCCGCCGGGATACGAGACGGCCATCAGAACAGAATCAGCGACCGCGTCGAGAAGACACGCTCGCTGCTGGTAAGCTCAGTTCCGTTGATGATGTCCGCGCCACCGTCGCCGCCGAGCGGGTCGCGGTCGAGGCCGGGCAAGTCGATGCGCACACCATCGGTCGCGTACAGCGAAGACGGGTCAGGCACCGTCGCGACGATGGTCGCGGGAATCTCGACGCCGCGCGCGTAGAAGGACGCGGTCTTGAGCCAGACGCCGAAGCTCATCAAGCGCAGCAGCTCGAACGCATCGCCGCTCGACGGCTGCTGCGGCGACAGGCTGACCGACGAATAGCCGCCCTTGCGGCAAGCCGAGAGCACCGTCGCATCGGCCGCAGCAATGTACGCCGAGCGTGCGCCTGCGTCGCTTGCAATGGCCGCGTATTGCGCGGGGCCACGAGTGCCGCCACCGAGCATCGATTCGATGTACGCGTCGGTCAGAAACGCCATCACACGCCTCGCTGGAAAGTGCCGGGGCCCTCGCCCTCGTCGGCGTAGGTCACGAACGTCAAGCCGCTCGGCTTGTGCACGCGGAGCTCGATGCCGTTCACCCAGTCGACGCGGACCACGACGGCCTCGCACGAGACGCCTGCGACAGTCGTGAAGCGCACGCGCTCGCCAGCCGCGACAGGAGCGCGCACCGCAGGCTGTGCGACGACGACGGGCGCAGGCACGGGCGCAGCGTCTACGACGTCCTGTGCAGGCTGCTGTGCGTCAGCGTCGGCCTTAGCCTTGCGGCGCGCGCCAGCCATCAGCCGCGCCTCTGCTGCGTCGCCGCGTCGAGCTTCGCGTTCAGCTTCTCAAGCGCGCTGACAACGCCAGCGAGCACCGCGTCGTTTGCGCCCGGCGACGCAACCTGCGCAGCCGTCTCCGCGATGGCCGCAGCGCGCTTGCGCTCGTGCTCGATCTCGATGGTGTCGAGCTCGCGCAGCACCTCGACCTTTTGGAGCGGGAGCACGTCCCGCAGCGTGATCTGCCGGAACTGCGACTCAGCGCTGATCGGACACTCGGCCTCGCTGCGCTTGGTCTGCGCGCACCAGTCGGCGACATACGTCGAGAGGTTCGCGACGCACGACTGATAGTCGGACTCGCGAGTCTCGACGAGCTTCTGCAACGCAGGCAACTCGCTGCGGTAAATCTGGATGTCGTGGGTGCCTGACGGGTAAACGCGACCGTCGTTGAGCATCTGGCCCATGTGGCCGGGACGCACGGTGACGCGCACCAGCAGGCGCGACTCAGGACGCGCGTTGCTCGCGACGTGCCCGTATGGCGTGGCGTGATCGTATTCCATTGCTTCATCTCCTCATGATGAACGCTGCGATATGCAGCGGGACCATCGGCGGGAGTTGCACCCGCCATCACGCTCGCGCGCGACTGCGACTCGCATGGTCTGTCGTCTATTCCGCGACCTCGATGTGCCAGCCGCTGATAACACAACGGCGCATCCGATAGGATTCGTAGAGGCTGCGATAACGTAGCCCGTGCTCCGACGCAAACGCGCGGAGGTCCGACGTCATGTACTTGGTGCCGTCTGGTCCCGTGATGACCATCGGCGGAAACTTGCGACGACGCATGGCACCGACGCGCGCGCGACGCTCTTCGCTCTGCGTGTATGCGCCTGCGGCCCGAGCTGCTGCAACGCGCTTCGCGATGTGCTCTGGCGATTGCTTGCGACCTGCGGCCGATACCTTCGCAGCGTATTCCGGGTCGGCGTGCCGCGCCTTCGACGTGACTGCGATAGCGGCCCGCGCTTCGGGATGCTCGACGTAGAATCGCTGCAACGACTCGCGATGCTGCGCTCGTGCTTCGGGCGTCTTGGCGTCCCATGCCGACTGAGTACCAGCACAACGCCTTTGACGTGAGGCTTCAGGGTCACGATCTGCTGCGCCTTCGCGACTCGCCGCTTCGTGTCGAATGTTGTAGCAGCGCTTGCCGCGATCGTGCCACTTCGACAGGTAGAACTGTTCGCGTTCAAGCCTTTGCGCGCGATCACCATTCACAACTTCAATGACTACAAAAACAAATGAATCGGTCCCGCACTTGTTGAAGTCAGCCTGTAGGAACCGGTTGGCGTGCTTGTTACGCCTAAGCGCAATTTCATGTTGAACAAATCGCTGCTTCAAAACCTTGGCAGACCCAAAATAAACACGACCGTTGGCCGTGTTTTTTATGCAGTAGATCCCGCTCTTTCGCGAATTGCCGTTGTATTCAGCCAACATGATGAAACCTCCGTGGCACGCCGAAGCATACCACGGAGGTAACATCTAACCGGCTACAAAATTCCGCCGTAGATGCAGGGCCACATCCCAGCCGCGTACTGGCCATCGGCGATGAGGCCGAAGGTCAGCGCGTCGTTCTGCATGACGGTCGGGCTGCTGAGGTCGATGTCGAGCTGCTCGCGCGGAGCCGCGCCCTCGACAAAGAACATGGGCTTCGCGCCGCCAGGGCCCTCGCCGACGAGGTACCAGTAGTCGTCCTGCGTGCCGACGAGGCGCGGGTCGACGATGAGGTCGACGAGCCCGTTGTAGGCGTTGGAGACGCCAGCGCTCGCGACGACCGCTGCACCAGCCTCAAGGCCGGTGTTCGCGACGCTGCGGCCACGGATGTCCATCTTCGTGATTTCCGAGCCGACGAGGCGGTTCTTCGGGCCGACGATGAGGTAACGCGGCACGATGCGGAACGGCTCGCCGTTCTCGCGCTGCAGCGACGTCATCGACGCGAACGCCGTGTCGAAGGTCAGCGGGCTGAGCGCGCTGGTGGTCTTGTTCGACTGGTTGCCCGAGGGACCATTCGGGTGCGACGTCGAGAAGAGGTTGACACCGTCAAAGCCCACAGGGCCGTCGCCGCTGTTGAGGAAGAGGCCCTGATGCAGCACGTAGTCCTTGTAGGACTGCGCCGCGCTCATGAACTTGCGGACGCGCGCCGCGACGATGCCGCTGCGATCGTACTCGGCATCACGACGACGGACCTTGAGCTGCACGGCCCACGTGGTGAGCAGGACGTTGAGGCGGTACGCGCGGCTCACGCCGGTCTGGCGCGCGCCGTCGAACTCGAGCCAGTTGCCGAGGAAGTCCTCGAGGATGATCGACGTGGTCGTGCCGCCGTCCGCGGGAATCGTCTCGCAGAGCGCGTTGACGAGGCCCTGATCGGCCGAGCTGGTGAACAGCTCGTCGGCCATGGTGCGGAAGACCGTTGCGGCCGCGTCAATCGCGGTCTGATTGATAACGTGCGATGAGTCAGACATGATGTTTCACTCCTGAGTGGGATTCGATTGACGCTATCAGAGCGTCGCCGCGCTGCGGATCTTCACCCACGCAGCAGTGGTGGAGACGGGCTGGACGACTTCGCCAACCTTCACGTCGTTGGTGCCAGCCGCAACCGTGGTCACGAGGTCCGAGTCGCTGATGACGCACGCAGCGCCCGTGACGGCAGCGAGCGACGAAGCCGCGCCGAGCAGCTCTTCGTGGCCAAACTTGACGTTGATGGTCGCGCCAGCGGCAGCGCTGGTGACCGTCTCGGTCGCGATGCCGACGAAGGTGCAGCCAGCGGTGTCCGCGCCAGGCAGCGCGAGGTTGGTCGCGGCGGTCACCATCACGAGCGAGCCCTCGTAAATGGTCGTGCCGGTCGTGCAGGTGTAGGTGGCGTAGGAAGCGAGCGAATCGTTGCGCGTCTGACGCGCGGTCATTGCGGTGAGTGCAGCCATGGTGATCTCCTATTGAGCGGGTGAACCGACGCGCGTCACGCGTTGGAATTGCGAGCCGCGTGCTTGGACAGCATCACGGCGACATGGTCATCCGCAGCCTTGCCACGAAGGCCCGCGGCCTTGGCATCGTTGCGGAAAATGTTGACGAGCGGGTCGTTGCTCGCGCTGAGCTTCGACACCGCGTTCTCGCGCGCGGCCTTCGCGCCGGTGACCATCGCGCCAACAGGCGGCTGCGCAGTCGCGGGGAGCGCGCTGTAAATGTCGAGCGCGAGTTTCTCGTTCTGCTCGCTCGCAGCGACAAACGCATCGCGCTGCGCCTCAGTAACGCGGCCCTCGCCGAGCAGCCGCGAGAACGACGCCGCGATGCGGGCCGTGCGCTCAAGCGCCTGACGCTGCGCGCGCTCCTGCGACAGCTCCGCGACCTGCGCCTGAAGCGCGGTGACGGTGGCGGCAAGTTCGACCGCGCGCGCCTTGTGCGCCGAGAGCTCGGTGACCGTGCGCGAGAGCTGCGCGTTTGCATCGGCCGTCATGCCCGACACCGGGCCCGCGACAAGCAGCGCCGCGATCTGGTCGAGCTTCTCGGTGGCGGCCGCGTCCACGCACACCTCATCCATCCCAGTCGCCTCGACAAGCTTGCCGAGCACCATCGTACCCGCGGCTTCAGTGGCCTCCGCAGCGAGATCCTCGACCTCTGGCATTTCGGCCATCGGCTCGACCATGATTTCGTCCGCGAGCTTGCGGACGCTGGCGGCGATGCGCGCGAGGCCCTTGACCTTCTTTTCGTCCATCATTTCCGCGACGCCTTCGGCGACCGGCTCGAGGATCGCTTCCTTCTCCTCAGCCATCGCGCCAGCAAGCGCGACGAGCGCGTCAAACGCCTTCTTCATCTTTTCCGGCGTGGCGTCTTTCTTGAGCCCGAGCGCCGTCGCGATTGACATCAAAACCTTCGTGGGATCCATTGCGAGACTCCTTGTGGATTTCCGCGACGGAGCCCCGACGCGGGAGAGTGTGATCGGCGTCATGCCGGGAAGAAATGGCGAGGGCGTCAAGCCCAGCTCGTACAGCTCAGCGAGGCCAGCGCTCTCGCCGGTGACGCGGTCAATCGGCGCAAAGTCGACGACGACGCTACAGAAGCGCTGCGCACCGAGCGCAATTCGGTCGGCCGCGTCCTTCGTCCATTCGACGTAGCCCCACAGCTCGACGCCCTGCGCACCGTCGCGAATCTCAAGCGCCTGAATCCATCCGGCCGCGTCGATAGGCACGCCAAGGTCGTGGCGGGGATGACCCCACAGCACGGGCACTGGCTGCTCGCTCGCATCGTACAAGCGCTTGATGTCCTCAAACACCGCGCGATTGAACTCAAAGGGCCCGGCCGGGTGGCCGTTCCATGCTGACTCATAGGCCATCTCGACCCACGAGCACGCGGCATCAACGAGCAGCGGAGCCTTCATCGCGGGCTTCGCGGCAACATCGGCAAACGCGCCGAGTTGTGCACGCAGCGCGAGGATGCGACGGTCTGAGAACGCAGTCGCGGTTTGCTTCGATGCCATGGTCACCTCACGAAAGACGATGCGCCGAATCCAGGCGTCATCTCAAAGCCAGCAGGAATCGACGTGACGAACTTTGCCGCAAGGCCCTCTTCGTCAAACTCTTCCTGACTCACGGTCACGATACTGCACCTGCACTGAAAACCAGCAGGCGGTGCCATGACGCTGAATGCCGGGTTATCCGCGCGCCAGACCACGCTCTCCATCGGCGCGTGTTCCGCTCGCACGCGATTGTCGCGCGCGGTGAACCACTGGCGATAGGGCCGCGCCTCGAGGACGTCGGGGTCGTTCATCTGCGTCCAGCGTCCAGCGCCGTACGCGCTTGCGACGTTGGTGCGGTAGACGTTCTCGAGATAGCTGGGATCCGCTGGCGCGATGCCGAGTGTGATCGCCTGCTGGTCAATCGCGCGCGAGAAGTCTCGCAGCGTGTTGCCTTCTTCGAGCGTGCGTCGCAGTTCTTCGACAGCGCGTCGCGAGATGACGTCGAGCTGCTCGTCGGTGGCCAGCGCAGCGCGACGCCGATATGCGCGCAGCACCTCTTCTAGAATCGCCGGGTCACCACCGCGCTCGCGCCAGAATGCGACGGCCTCTGCGAACGGCATCTTCAAGAATGCCGGTCTGAGGTCGACGGCGAGCTGCCGCTGCGCGCCCATCGGGTCGAGCTCGACCAGCCGCACAAACATCTGACCCGCGAGGTCGCTCTTGACGCTCGCCTCGTAGATGAGCCGCTCAATCTCCGGGTCGCCCTTGTAGTTGGCGAGCACCTCACGGATAGCGTCCTCTGCCGACGCAGGGCCCGCTGCGCTGGCCGCAGCACGCGAGATGGCCTCGCGTACCGGCGTGAAGACGACGACGCCTTCTAGCGTGGTTTCCGCGGCGACGACGTAGGGTCGGCCGATAACTGCGCGTACGCGCGTCTTTTCGGCTTCGTCGGCGAGACAGCGGACGTCGGCCATGTCGAGCGCATCGTCGACAAGGCTGGCATCCCACCCGCCGAGCCCGCTGATGTCTGGAAAGGGGAAGCCGCGGACGCACCTCCGAGCGTGTCGTCGGCAGGCATCTCGACGGGCAACGCGGGCTCGTCTTCAAACGGCACGCCAGGCATCGGCGCGGCGACGGCCGCAGGCTTCGCGATGTTCTCGCCGCCGTCCTCGACGCTCCACGCAGGCAGGCCCAGCGACGCGCGCACTTCGTTGATGCGCACCGCGCCGACGTTGATGGCGTCGGGCGTGATCGGCAGCGTGTCGTCGAAGAGCGTCTCGATGATCGGCAGCGGGATGTCAGCGCGGCGCAGGTTGTAATACGCGAGCCACCGCACCACGTCGCGCGTAATCGAGTTCCACATCAGCGTCGCGTCAAGCTTGCTGCCCTCAAGCCGCACGCCGTCGCGCGTCTCCGTGCTCGAGCGCGAGCCGTTCGCGCCGCTGAGGTAGAGGTCAGGGCTGACGCCAAGCGACAGGAAGATTTCTTGATTCAGCGACTCGCGCAGTTCCTTCCAAACTGCCGTCGAGCCCGACGCCGCAGGGCTGATGACCTCGATGTTACTCGTGCCCGACGTAACGCCGACGCTGTCGGCCGTGAGCTGCTGCAGGTCGTCGAGGATGCGCTGGCGCTGCGCCGTGTCCGACGACGCCGCCATCTGCGCGAGCACAAGAGGATTGCCGAAACGCTCAGCGCCGATGAGCCAGAACGTCCACACGTTCCGCTTGAACATCCAGTAGAAGACGCACGCCAAGAAATCGCCCTGATCCATCGGGCGACCGGGGTCCGTCCACGGCACGTGCACAAGAAACTTCGCGGGGAAATTGATGGTGTTATACCAGTTGTAATCGTAGTCGCGGACCTCGAGAGTCCAGTCTTCGGCGTAGCGCAGATTGCGAGTTTGCACCGGCACCGGCTGCGGCATCCACGCGCCGTTGACGCGCGACCACACAAGCTCGTGAACGCTAATGCCCATGCCGATTCCGTCGAGCACGCGCATCAAGAACGTCTCGCGCGCCTCGACAGAGTTGAGCCACTCCTTGGTGAGCTGCACCAGCTCTTCGGCTGCGCCGCGCATCTCAGGCGCAACATCGGGCGGTGCCTTGACTGCGAAGCCACGACCAGCCACCGATGAGCGGCGCGTCGCGTACGCACGACGCACGACCGGATCACGGCGCATCTGCGTCGCCATGTCGGCCCAGTATTCGTAGTTCCCGAAGTCGAGCTCGCGCAGCGCAGTGCTGATGCGCCCAGGCGAGACGGGCTGCAGCGCACGACCGCTGATCGCCGACAGCGACTGCGGGCGCACGATGCGGCCCATTTCAGGAATACGCACAGCCGGGCCCATCGGCTCCGGTGTCGCTGCTGCTGCGACGGTGCGTGGCTTGCGAGGCTTCGTCATCGGTTCATCTCCGAGGGCTCAGCCCCAATAGTTCTTGCGTCCGCGTTGCGGCGGCGCGAAATCGTGCGTGAGGTCCGCGCTCATGCGTCGACCAGCACTCGCGACTGGCGAACCCGCGTGCATCTCCGCAAGCAGATCGAACGCCGCTGCGAGCGCGTCGACTTGGTCATCGTGCGCGTCGTTCTGCCCGGTGAATCGTGCGATCTCGTCGCAGAGGTCCGGCGTCCACGCAGCACCTTCGCGCACGAGCACGCGGCCTGCGTTCCACGCTGCTGCCAGCGGAGTCGCGCGCGAATACTTGTCGCCGACAGCGCTCTTGATCTCGACCTGCAAGCCGACGCCGCGTGGCGGCGGCAGCGCGAGGAAGTCGAGCGCGCCACGGTCTGCGCCGCCTGCGTAGATGCGCGACGACGTGTGCGGCCATCGCGCGCGAAATGCCGCGAGCTGCTGCGCGAAGTCGCTGGCGCGCATCTGCGCACGCAGCACGTCGAGGACGTAGTACCGCGCCTCCGCGCCTTGCCCGTGCTTGCCGAGCACGACCGCGACTGACCAGTCCGCAGACGTCCGCGCGCTGTACGCGAGGTCGAGGCCGATGCCGCGCGTCAGCTCGCCGGGCGGCTGCGTGTACGTCGTCGGCGTCGCAGAGAAGACAGCACCGCCACGCGCTCGAGGCTGGCCCATGTAGAGCGCTGCCCACTCGTACGGACCGACCTCGCGCTCGCGCTGACGCAGGAACTCTCGCGGTCTTTGCGACGGCCACAGCGACTCGTCGTGCTCGTTGACGGCCGGGAGATTGACGACCTGCCAGCCGTCAGCCTCGAGCCTGCCGATGAGGTCGTCAGGGTGCCATCGCGTGTGGACCACGATGCACGAGCCTGTCGGCGAAATGCGCGTGAGTGCCGTGCTTCGCAGCCAGTCCTCGACCTTGTCGCGCTCGCGCCTGCTCTCGGCCTCTTCGCGATTCTTGTGCGGGTCATCGACGACGACGACTTGCGCCGCGTATCCAGTCAGCGGCCCGCCGATGCCCGTCGCGAGCAGGCCACCGCCCTCGACCAGCCGCCAGCGTCCCGCCGCGCTCGTGTCGTCGCGCAGCGCCAGCCCCGCTTCACGCGCGAGGTCGCGAATCTCTTTGCTACGGTCGTGCGCGAAGTCGGCCGAATACGACGCGTAGACTACCGGCCACGTCGGGTTACGGCTGAGCATCTGCACGATGCCGTGCTGAATCAGCGTCGTCTTGCCAAACTGCGCCGGGACGCTGACGCACGCTCGCACCGTCTCGCCACGCAGCGCGCGCTCGAAGAGCTCGGCCACCGGCGCGAGATGATGCGGCGCGCTCCATCGCGGCGACAGCGCGGGCACGTACTCCACGAGCGGCAGGCGCGCGCGGAGGTCGCGCTTCGTCGGCGACTCTGCCTGCCTCAGCTCTGCCAGCCTGAGCGCTGCCTGCGCTGCCAGTGAGCCCTTGGCCCGCTGTAGCTTGCGCGCCCGTATCTGCTCGCGGACGTAGCCGCCCTGCCCCATCAGTGCGCCTCGTCGCCCTCGTCGGCGTCGCCCTGCGCGTCACCCTCGCCGACGCCCGCCAGCGCTGCCAGGAGCGCCGCGTACCACTGCGACGGCAGCACCTCGCGCGCGACCTCGAGGACGTCCTGCGCCGCTTGGTCCTGCGCCTTCAGCACCATCGTCTGCGACGGCGCATAGGCATCGGGCATCATGCGCTCGAGCATCCACGCCCGCGCCTTCCAGTCCTGAATCTCGCCGTTGTCGGTGGGCGTAGCTTGCAGCCGAATGACGTCGAGCGTCTCAGCTTCGAACTCTGCGCGAGCGCGAGCGACGGCCGCGAGAAACTCCGAGTATAGCTGGTTGCCCCGCTCGGCTTCGCGCTTCCAGTACTCTGCGTTCCGCTTGTCGACGCCTTCGGCCTCAAGCGCCGATTGCAGACGCAGCCCTGCCCTCACTCGTGCGCATACGCGCTTCGTGAAGGCTTCGGTGATGACGCTTGGTCGTGCCATCAGGTGACGTCTCGCCTCGCGATTCTAAGTGAGAGCCGCATTTCCGCGTCGTGCAAGCCCGTTGTCGCGAAACTATGCGAATAGAAACGAACACGCATCGGAGCTACTTCCGGCGCATCTCGCCGCGCATCCACTCGTGCAACTCGGACTGCACCGCGACGACGCCGACGAAGGTCTTGTATGTCGGCGCGGGCTTCTCTGGCCGCGCTGCTAGCTTCTGCGCCTGACGGTCGCTGCAGCCCAGCACCGTCGCGATTTCCTTCCAGCCCTGCACGTCCCACGGCGTCGCTCGTGTCGCAGCCATAGCGTCCAGCCTCCCATCGCGCGGAATGAGCCCGCGCCCTGCCAGTCGTGAGTATAGCTCCGCGATGCCCTCGCGTCGGAGTGCGACGACGTGGCCCACCGGCACCTCGACGCCGAAGACTGCGCTTGCGTGCTCGGCGACGTCGCGTGGTGACGGGTCATCGAAGGGGTCGACGTCCTCGCCGACGCGTGGCTTGCCGCGGACTGCGAGCTTGTAACGCGGCTGCTTCTGCCGTGCGCCCTCGCCGCGCATCGGCTGCGGATGCTGTAGTGGGACGCGCGCGCCTGGTATGCCGAGCGTCGCCCATATGCAGACCTCGCGGGCCTGCTCAGCCGACAGGCGTGCTAGCGCGGGAAACGTGGTCAGCGTCCAGCCGCCGGCGAGACACTGCGCCCACAGACGCGATACCGGCGCGATGCGCTCGACGGCCCGCTGCGCGACGTCGCCCGATGCCGTGCCTGCCGCGCCGCGATGCTCAGGCTCAAATCGCGACGGCGACGACGACGAGCGCAGCGGCGCACCATCGACGCGCACCTCGTCCAGCGCGCGCAGGGCTGCTAGCACGCCACGAAACGGCGGGCGCGGCGACTCGCCCTTCGACTCGCGAGCGAGAATGAGCAGCGCCATGCGCGTTGCTTCGTCGGCCAGTCGCGCGCGGCGTGCCGAGTGCTCGGCGGTGATCGTCTCGATGGCGCGGTCGTCGAGGGCGCTGATGGCCGGATCGATGACGGGCGCGGTCTCGAGGCTCGCGACGAGCTCGACCTCCGCGACGTGCTCCGCGAGCACCTGTCGGACGTCGATGCTGAGCAGGCTGCGTGCAGGGCGCTTCACGCGATGGCCTTTGCGGCGCGCTGGCGGCTCTTTGGCGGTGCTACCTCCTCGCGCTCGACCTCGCGCACGGCTACGACGACGCGAGGCTCTGCACGGTCGATATGCGTCGCGACGAGCAGCGTCACGACCTGCGAGTCGTCGAGGTAGAGCACGCCGTTCAGCGCGTCGAGGATGGTCTTGGCGACGTTGTCGAGGTCGCGCCGCCTCTCGTCGGGCAGATACGCGTCGATGTCCACGCGATAGCGCGATGCCTTCGACGGCAGCCACGGGCCGCGAGGACGCGACGCCATCGCCACGAGGCGCACCGTGCGCTGGTAGCTGCGCTGCTTCGTCGACGTGAAGCGGCGCGTGCCGACGCTGGCCGCGCGCTGCCACGGCACGACGGGGCCGGGCACGACGAAGCGGACGTCGAGGGTCATCGCGCCTTGCCCTGCATCGCGGACATCGCCTCCTGACGTAGATGCTCTTCGCGTCGAGCTCGAGCGTCTGCCTCGTACTGCTCGCGCGCTTCTCGCGACTGCTGCGACGTGCGCCCGAAGTGCTTGGCGTGCGTCGGGCTCATGCGCTTCTCAGCCGTGGCCGCTGCGGGGTTCTTCGCGATCTCGCACGCACCGCACTTGCCCGCGACGAAGCCGGGATGTCTGCGGCACTGCGCTGGGAGTTGACCGGCCATCAGTTGCTCGTCCTGTCTGGTGCGATGTCGAGTTGCACCACAATCTGTTCGAGACGCATCGGGCACCAGCGCGGCGGCACCGTGGGCGGCTCAGTCGCGAGGTCGTCGCTGCCGACGATGAGCCGGTCGTCTTTGACGCGACAGGTGTGCTCGATGCGCAGCGCGTCGGCCGACTCACCGATGATGTCAGTGGCCGTAAACGGGCACGTCTGGCAGCCGCCGAAGATGATCAAGCGCATCGCGGGCGCAAGCGTAGCAGCGTGCGAGCACGGCGTCATCGATGCCTCGCAGACGGCCAGCGCTTGCGGCCCTCGTTGTGCCTGACCTTCGCGACCGCCACCGAGCACACCGGTCCGCAGTAGCGCACGCGGTGCTGGTATGTCGCGCGGATGAACAGCTCGCCGCAGTGGCCGCACTTTGTCGGCGCTTCCTTGCGATACGGGCCCGGCCACTTCTTCGTGCCGTCGCGCGGCATGATAGGCACGCCTGACTTGAAGAATGCTGCGTTGCAGTCGTCCTGCGCTGCAGGCCAGTGTGCCGCGACTCCGCAGCCGTAGCAACGGCGCAACGGGTCACCATCCAGCGTCAAGCCGTCGTCGTAGAAGACGTGCTGTCTCATGCCTTGCGTGCCTTTGCTGCCAGTCGCGCGCGACGATTCGCGAGGCGTTTGTTCTCGGCCGCGCACGCCAACGAGCAGGTCTTGCCGAGTGTGTTCATGACTGGACGTCTAAACGCGCGCGAGCAGACAACGCACGTCGGCAATGTTCCCGCCGCATACGGTCCTGTCCACTGGCCGTCGTGTAGCGGTCCCTGCGCGACGTCGCCTGCTGGCTGGTGCAGCAGCACCGACGAGCACGACGACTCCGCAGCAGGCCAGTGTTGCAGAACGCCGCAGCGACGACAGCGACGCAGTTTACCGCCGATTTCGCGCACACCCTCTAACTCCCAGTCGTGCGCGAGATACACGCCGACGTCCTCGAGCTCGTCGTCGTCAATCATCGCTGTGCTCGCTTGAGAGCACGCTTGATGCGTTGCCGCTCTGCGCGGCGACGCCGGTCTTTGGTGTGTTTGCAGGACGAGCTGCACGTCGACGCGTTGCCGTATCCGATTGGTCGCCGGAAAGCACGCTCGCAAATCACACACGTCACCGTCGGATGCCGCGCAAACGGGCCGGGCCATTGGTCGGCGAATAGCGGTGGAGTGTCGTGGTCGATTTCAGGGCGGTGCTCGAGGACGGTGGCACAAGACTCTGCGCTCAGAGGCCAGTGACGCAGCGCGCCGCATCGGACGCATCGATGGCGTTCGCCGCCGACCTCGCGCACGCCGTCGTGCGTCCAGTCGTGCGCCAGGTACGCGATGCGCTCGTCGACGTCGTCATGCGCCATCGCGCTGTGCCTCGCGCTTGCGTGCGTAATGTGCAGCGACGTGGTCGCGATTGCGCTCGCGCTCATGCTCGCGCACGCAGACTGGCCCGCAGTAGGCGAGCGCTCGGTATCGCTTCGGCTGTCGAAAGCGCGTCTCACAGCGCTTGCACGTGCGCCACGCGTTGTGTTTGTACGGCCCCGGCCATCGCGTGATGTCCGCTGCGAGCGTCGTGCGTTCGTCTCCAGCGCGATGCGAAATCATCCACGGGCACGCCTCGCGCGCGCCAATCCAGTGCGCCAGCATCCCGCACTTCGCGCAGCGTCTACGAGGCTCGCCCCATTCAAGCACGCCGTCGATTTTCCACGTGTGCGGCTTCATCGACGTCCTCGTCGGTCGGTGTAGAGCGTTGAATCTTCGACGGCGTCTACCTCTTTGAGACTGCCGCCCGCGCCGCGCTTGAACTGGAACGTGACGCCATTGCCGCCCGTCTTGCCCTTGACGATGCGGCCGTGGACGACAGCGCTGTCCTGCTCCTCTTTGCGCCACAGCACGATGACGAGTTCCGCGAGGTGCGCGAGGTCGCGTGAGTCGCGCAGGTCATGCTTGCCGGGTTCCTTGCCCTCGCCACGCTCGACGGTGAGTTGCGATGCGAGCCAGACCGGGATGCCGAGTCGCGACGCAGCGGCCTTGATGCGCGACGCAATGGTGCGCACCTCAAGACGCGTGTTCTCGGTCTTCGTGCTGCACGTGATTGCCTGTGCGTAGTCGACGAAGACGACGTCGCAGTGCATGACGCGCACGAGCCGCGCCATCTCGCGCACGACGTCGGAGTCAGTCGCGCCGGGGATGCACGACGTCACGAATCCCGCGGTCGGTCCCGCTTGCCGCGTTGTCGCGACGGCGTGCGCGATGCGCTCGTGGTCTTCGTAGCTGAGCTGCTTGGCGCGGATGGCGTGCCCGCTGACGCGCGAGAATCGCGACAGCAGACGGTCCTCGATAAGCTGGCGCGGGTCTTCGATGCTGATGTATCCGAGCAGCAGCTTCTGCGCGCCGAGCTTCTCGCCCATCGTGAGCGCCAGCGAACTCTTGCCGACGTTGGTGTCTGCGCCGACGATGGCGAGGTCGCCGGGGCCGAGGCCCGCGATAGCCTCGTCGACGGCGCGGATACCTGTTGGCACCAGTCCAATCTGGTCAGTGCTGGTGGCGCGCAGGTAGGCTCGCTCGACGCCCTCCGCGAGCGAGAACGACTCGACGCTCGACGCTGCGTCGTCCTCGAGCGCGGCTGCGCAGTGAACGGCAGCGCCCGCGACGTTCTCGGTGCGCACGGCCGCGAGCGCGTCTAGCAGGTGCCGCTCCTTGCGACGCAGCCCTGCGAGCGCGAGCACGCGTGCGTGGACGACCGCGACGTCGACGAGCAGCGCGCCGCCAGTCGAGAGCGCGTACACGACGTCGGGACCGCCGAGCGCGTCGAGCTGCTGGCGCTGTCGGAGGTGCGAGACGACGGTGGCTTCGCTGACGCGCAGAGACGCGTCTAGCAGGCTGCGTACGGCGTTCGCGACGGCCTCGTGTAGCGGCACGGTCCAGGCGTCAGCGGGGCAGCCGTACGCGTCGGCAACGCGCGCATCGGCCAGCATCGCAGCGAGTAGGGCGCGCTCGGCGCTGACGTCGCAGAGCTGCTCAGCCTTCGAGGTCACGCCACTTCTCCTTCGGCTTCGGCGGTGGCGGCAACTGACCAGCCCAGTCGTCCAGCCACAAATGCGGCTGCGTGCTCTCGTTGCGGTTCTCGCGGTGCTTGACCCACTGCTCGAAAGCTAGCGCGCACAGGTCGTCGGGCGCTAGGTCGAGTTTCGCAGCCATCTCGCGAATCTCCTCGACGACCTCATCGGCACGAGCAGCCATCGCGAATCGCTGCGTCGGTACGCTCCACGGCCTGCCGCGCACTTCGCCGACGACACGCTCAAGCGCTCGACGGTGGAACGAAGAGTCAGCAACCAAAGGCAATTGGGTCGTGTTCGCTGGTACAGGTCGGAGGTCGGAGGTACAGGTCAGGCGCGAGGGTATCGCGAGTGCCTCGCCAACCTCTCGCGGAACACTCGCGAGTGTCTCGCGAGCAGGCGCGGTGTCTTGGTTTTGGTTTTGGTATGGTACGGAATGGAATGGTATGGAATGGGTTGACGAACGCTCGAAGACTTGCACTCGCGAACTTCGCGCGTCGTTCGTGCGAACGTGCTCGATGCTGTTCGCGCGAACATTTCCAGATTCATCAATAGATTCGCGGCCCGTCTCTTCCCGGCGTGCCCGCTGATTAGCGCGCAACCGTCGCATTCTGTCGGCTGATTCGCGTCGCGTTTGGTCAACGTCTGCACGCGCAGCCTGTCGTTCGGTCCACTGATGGAAGCGGAAACCAGTCTCGGTTTCCTCCCAAAGTCGCACGCGAACCAGCTCCTGCGCGGCCTTCGCATGATGCCGGATGCCGAGCCGCGCGACCTTGGACGCGCTGATCTCACCATCGGTCAGGTGCTTTCCACACCACGATCCAGCCAGCGTCCAGAGCGCGATCGCGTCGCTCGCGTGCTTGCCCGTAAGCAACGCCTCGACCTTCGGATGGTCGTGGAAGCCGTCGTCAACTCTGAACCAGACCATCAGTGCATCCGCCCTTCAAAGGCGCGCGCTAGCACTGGACGGACCACGTGAAATGAGATATGAAACCGCATCGGGAAACCTCCATTTTCTCGGTCACGGGCTCGGGCGTCTCACCGCCGCGAGCCCATTTCTATTGAGCCGCATCAACGCTACGCGACGATGTGCAGTGCGTCAACGGACGTCCGCACTCTTTGTGCGATTTGATGGCCGCAGCGCAACACGTGCGAGCGCACCCATGGTGTCATCGAGCTCGGCAATCTGCGCGAGGTCGGCAATCGGGATGCGCCGCATCTCTGCGATGAGACGCCGCCATGTCGGGCGCGGCTGGTCGAGCGCGTCACGCCACTCGCCATCACGCACCGCGAGCGCGACGTCGCACTCCGCACGAGCGCGCATCAGGTCGGCCTGCACCTCGTCGATGTGCCGCGTGCGGTCGCTGACGTCGACGGCAACGAGCTTGCGCCACGCAGCCTCGAGACGCGCATCTTCGGGCTGGCCGTACCACGGCGGCAGCGAGTCGCCGCTCTCGCACGCCGCGACGTCGGCGCGTATCAGCGCCCATATCCGCGCGCGCTGGACTGAGTCGATCATCGCGCGCCTTTGAGCGCGAGCCATGCCGCAACGCGCTGCAGCACCTCGTCGTCCTCGTGCGCCCGCTCGCGTAGGAACGCAGCCGCCGCGCGGAGGTCGCTCGGAGATGGCACCATCGGCCGCACGTGCGGGCCTGTGGTGCGCTGCGTATAGGCGACCCACTGCTCTGCGAAGCGTCCCGACACGCGGCACTGGCGACGTCCCTGCGGCTGCGCGTAGCCGTGACTCCGCAGCTCGGACAAACGCTTGTGCGCGGACACGCTGCGCAAGCGCTCGTCGACCTCCCGACCCGTGAGTGGCCCTTCTGCGCGCAGCAGTTCAAGCACGACCTCACGTGCCCGCGTGAGTTCACCAGACTCTACAGCTTCCAGATACGCATCAATCGATGTCTGTTTCATCGTCCCGTCTCCTCGACCCTTGCAGGGGTCATCAATCGAACCAGCGGAGCCGCCTGCCATTGCACCGACGCAACGGGGGGGAAAGTAGTCGACGCGGCAGGCGGCTCACCGCTGCAACGGCTGCTGGTTCGCGCGAGTGCTAGCACTTCACGCGCGCCAGCGTCAAGGCAGCCGAAAGAACGCGTTGGCCGTCGCGCCACAGTCGACGGGCTGCCAGCCGAGGCGCAGCGCTCGCGCGGTGTCGTGGCCACGGTCGCCCCAGTGGTCAGCGTCGCATCGTCTAGGCCCGCCACGACGCGCAGCGACGAGCGCGCGCTGGTAGCTGTCGAGCAGCCGCCGCGTGCTGTCTGGCGCAGGTAGCGCACGGATGCGGGCCTGCCGCGTCGTCGGCGTAGCAGCGCGATGGACGGCGCAATACGCGCGCGCCATGCGGCCGACGCTTACGTGCGCGCGTCGAGCTCGACGCTCGAGCACGTCGAGGATGGCGTCCCAGTCGGTGCCCGGCACGTTCTCCGCGACGAGGCAGCGCGCGACGTCCTCGAGGTCGCCGGGCTCTGCGACGGGCGCGGGACGTGGCTGCGCCTGTAGCGGCGACGAGCACGAGCATGAGTCGAGGCCGAGCGCGACGATGATGCTGGCAGTGATCGCGCCCATCACGACGTCGTCGAGGAAGCGGCTCACGCGCTGCCGCCTTTCGCGTTGGTGCGCGGGTCGCCGGCATCCTCAGCAGGCAGCGCTGCGGGCTGCTGGCCGTCATCAGGTAGCGCCACGTTGTCGGAGTCACGCGTCGCGAGCAGCGCGCAGATTGCAGCATCGCGCAGCGCGGCGATGGCCTGCGCACCGCCACGACGAGCGACGGCGATGTGCCGCGACGCGAGGTCGAGCAGCAGAGAGCGGCGTGTGCGGCGGTCCATCATTCGTCTCCGCTGCACGCCGCTTCCGCTGCGCGCTGGTGGCCGTCCTCGCGGTCGAGCTGCTGCACGTTGCGCGGGCGTCCGCGACCACGCTTGACGGGCGCGACGGCGGCGATGCCGGGCTTGTGCTCGGCGGCGACGGGCTTGTGCTGGGCGACTGCGGCGACGTGCTTGCGCTTGCCGCGCTGCGATTCAATGAGCGCGACGAGCCATGCGGAGACGCTGGTTTTGCCGCTGCCCGCGAGCAGCTGCGCGAGGGCGTACGTCTCGACTGGGACTCGTGCGTACAGAACTGGGAGCAAGGCAGATGGTTTCGTCATGGCGCGAGCGCTAGCACGGCCCGCGCTAGCACGCGAGCGAAAAGTGCGAGAATCGTCGAGGAAGAAAATCGACACGGCACCCGAAAATAAAGTTTGACGGTGCTAGCACGCGGGCGTATATATCAGGAGTCGACGGCGCGGGGCCGCGACGAAACAAGGTGACGACATGACCAAATCTTGCGACGACATGACGTGCAGCGTTTGCAATCCATCATCCGAATGGGTTTGCCGCCGCTGTTTCGACCGGGCCGAGGACGCGCATCTTGAATACCTCGACCAACAATCAGCGAAGTTGACGTCACGCATCAACGTCGGCATCAACAAAATCAACGTCGAGGTGCCGTCGTGAGCCGCCGTCCCGCTCACCCGCACGTCGGCCTCCACGCCGCCCTCGTCGCGCTTGCGCAGGGATGCCAGTGCGCCGCCTGCCAGCAGCTCCGCGAGCGCGTGCTGCGCGCTGGGAGGCCGTCGTGATGGGCCGCTACTGGGTGCGCGTCCGCGCGGAATACGTCGTGCCCGTATTGGCGACCTCGCGCGAGGATGCGCTCAGCCTTGACGCTGGCGACCTCGTCGACGACATGACGCCCGAGCGGCTGTATTCTGCCGAGCTGCTCAGCGCGTCGCCCGACAGCGAGCGCGCGAGCATGGGCGCGGTCGCAGAAAGCATCCTCGACGCCGAGCAGCGCGCCGAGCACGAGCTTGACCTCGCGATGCTCGACGTCGGCGCGGCGGTGCGCGAGCATTTTCAGCACGTGCGCGGCATCCCGCGCGAGACGCTCGAGGCGCACGTCGAGGATGTCATCCGCGGCATCGCGGACGAGATTGCGCGCGAGCATATCGCGGAGGGTGACGACGACTGGCAGGCACGGCGCGCGGCCATCGTCGCGGGTATCAACAAGCGGGCAGCATCATCGGCGAAGGCATACACAAAGTGGAGGACTGACAATGAGTGACACGACGACCAAGACGGGACTGCGGCTTTACGAACTTGCACCGGCATACGCGTACCTGATCGACGCGCTCGACGAGGACGGCGATGCCAGCGACGGGCACGCGCACCTCGACGCGCTGAGCGATGCCATCGACCAGAAGGCGGCCAGCATCGCGCACGTGCTCGCGCAACTCGACGCCGAGGCCGAGGCTTTGCGCGCGGAGGAGAAGCGACTGGCGGCGCGGCGGCAGTCTCGCGAGCGGCGCGCGGAGTCGCTGCGTGACTATCTGCGCATGAGCCTCGATGCGGCGGGCGTCGCGAAAATCAAGAGCGCGACGCACACCATCAGCGTCGGCGACGGCCCGCAGCGCGTCGTCGTCGAGGACGAGGGCAGCGTGCCCGCCGAATACCTCCGCACGAAAATTGAGGTTGACAAGCGCAGCATCCTTGAGGCAATGAAGGCGCACGGCGAATGCGTGCCTGGGACGCGCATCGAGCGGACGCGCGTGTTGCGCATCAAGTGAATCCCCTATCCAAACAAGGTGAAGACATGAGCGATATCATCAAGACCACCAGCGGCCTCGACATGGTCGCGAGTCTGTCGGACGTGCTGCGACTGGCCGACACGCTGGCGCAGGCGCGCGGCGGTTTCATCCCGTCGCACTTCCAGAACTCGGCGCAGGTTGCGGCGGTCATCCTTGCCGGGCGCGAGCTCGGCGTCGGGCCGATGGCGAGCTTGCGCAGCTTCTACCTCGTCGGCGGCAAGCTCGGCATGGACGCCAGCTTCGTGTCGGGCCGTATGCTCGCGCATGGCGTCGGCCTCGAGTGGCTGCGCGACGACGACGAGTGCGCGTCGGTGCGTCTCTCGCGCGCGGGGATGCCGCCGTACACGTCGACGTTCTCGCGTGCCGACGCCGAGCGTGCGGGCCTCTGGAACACGGCAACGTGGCGCAAGTATCCGCGCGCGATGCTGCGTGCGAGGGCCATCACGGCAGGCGCTCGCGCGTATGCCGCGGACTGTTTCGCTGGCAGCGTCTACACGCCCGACGAACTGCGCAGCGGCAACGTCGCCGACGACCGCGACGAGCAGCCCGCGCAGCGCGTCCAGCAGCCCGCAGAGCGCGTCGAGGCTGCGGCACCGCCTGCCGTCATCGAGGCGCATGGCGAGCCCGCTACGCAGCCCGCAGCGGCCGACGATGTGGCCGGACGAATCGTCGCGGCGTACGACGTGGCGTCGACCGACGTCGAGATTGCGCAGCTGCGCACGGCGCTCGTCGCAGCGCACTGGCAGCAACTCTCGCGCGACGACCGTGCTCGCGTGACGTCGGCAGCGCACCGTGCGCGGCAGCGCGTCGAGGCCGCACGACAGGGACTGATTGCGCAGCTCGAGGCTGAGCGGCGCGCGGACATCGCAGAAGAGGAGGATGACGACCGATGAGCGCAGACCAGAACACGATTCACTTGACGGGCCGCGTCGTGCGTGACGCTGAGATTCGCGAGACGAAGAGTGGCGAGCAAATCGCCAACGTTTCCATCGCGGTCAATGGCTACAAGCGCGACGACGAGGCGACGTTCTTCACGTTGACCCTGTTCGCGAAGAAGGCGGCCGTCGCGCAGTATCTCAAGAAGGGCACGCGCGTCGCCGTCAACGGGCGGCTCAAGCAGCGCAAGTACCCAAAGAAGGACGGCACCGAAGGCGTTTCGCTTGAGGTCGCCGTCAACGACTTGACCTTGCTCGGCGGCAAGAACGAGCGCGACACGAGCGACGGCCCGCTGATCGAGCACAAGCGCGGCGCGCGCCCTGGCAACGACTGGTCGAGCGACGCCGCAAACGACACCGACGACATTCCGTTCTGACAATCAACGCAAACAAGGTGAGGCGAACATGAGCACGATGGAAGAGGCACGACTGAGCGAGATGTATGACCAGCTCTGCGAAGCGCTGGACAAGGTGGCCGATGCGCTCCACGCGAACGGCCAGCCCAACGACATGGTGATCGAGCGTGCGCGCGAGATGACGCTGCGCGCGTTTCGCGCAGAGGGCGAGCGCGACAGCGCCAAGCGGCTGTGCGACATCATGCGCGACTACCACGACCGCGAGGTGCGCGAGCTGCGTGCGGAGCTCGACGTCGTGCGGTCGCGGCTGATGACGGTGACGTCGGAGCGCGACACGCTGCGCAGGTCCGAGGACGCCGAGCGCGCGTATCGCGAGCGGCAGAACGCGCAGACGCTGGCCGAGGTCAAGGCGCTCGGCGCAAAACTGCGGGGTGAGCCGTGAGCCACAAAGACGGGCGCGTCGTGCTGTCTGCGTGGGTCGAGCCAGTGCTGCGGGACTATGCGCGCGAGGCGGCACGAGCCGCTGGCGTCCAGTTCTCGCTATGGGTCGAGGGCGCGGTGCAGCGTGCCGTCGCAGAGCAATCGGCGGCGAAGGCGCTGCGGATATATCCAGTGCACGCGTCGCATCTCACCGACGTCGTGACGCTGCTAGAGGACGAGCGCGACAAGCTGCGCGCAGAGCGCCGTCAGCTTCGCGCGCGACTCGTCGAGTGCCTGCCGTTCGTCGGCGTGTGCCCGCTGGAACCTAATCGAATCCAGTTGATGCATCTCGTGCGCGACCTGGCGGACGACACGCTCGAAGAGGTGAAACCGTGACGCGCGAAGAGCTTGATGCCGTACGCAATCACATCAGCAATCTGCCGACCGTAGGCGCGATGTATGCGCCTGTCTTGGTCGAGTGGGTATCCGTGCTGTTGCGCCAGCGGGACGAGGTTACGGCGCAAAGAGACAACGCCGTTGACGCGAGCAAGGAAGGCGCGTGGATGGCGCGCGCGCTAGATGCGGAGCGCGAGCGCGACGAGGCGCGGCGTGACCTTGGCGAGATCCTCGCCGTGATCCACCGAGACGGCGGCCATCGCACGGGTGAGCGCGGGCTCTCGCAGTCTGTGGCTGACGCGCACGCGACTTGGGCTGCGGTGGTACGCGAGCGCGAAGAGGCGCAGGCTGAGCTTGCATTTCTGCGAAAAGAATATGGCGAAGCCGAGTCCAGTACTCTCACTCGCGATGCGCTGGAACTGAAGCTCCAAGTGATGGAGCAGCAGCGCGACGAGGAGCGCAAGCATCATGACGCCCTGCGAGCCGTGTGGGTTGCCGCAAGCGACTGGCTCAATCACCTCGCGCAAAATCGCGTTCATTACAGCGACGACGGCTTTGGCAATTTGCTGGATGCGGTTTACGCGGCCGATGCGCGGATGACGGGGTGAGCCGTGACTGACGCCATCACGTGCGACGTCTGCACCTCATCGTCCGACTGGGTGTGCCGTCGCTGCTACGACGCGCTGTCGCGCGCGGAGAACGCGACGCGTGAGCAATACCTCGCCGCCGAGTTGCGCGCGAGAGGGCGCACCGACGCTAGCGACGCGGAGGACCACGCGCTGCGACGCGCGCTAACCGGCGTAGTCAACGACGCGATCATCGTGCTGAAGGCCCGCGTGAAACTGCTGGCCGTCGAGGAAGGCCGCAGGTCCAAGGTGTACCGCACGGCAGTCGCGCGTCTCGACGAGCTGCGCGACGCGCACAACAGGCTGCAATTGTTGCAGGTCGACTACTCGCACGCGCGGATGCTGCTGCACGGATGGGTGCAGGCGCGCAAGACTGGCGACGTCGGTGACGAAGAGTTCTTCCTCTCGCGAGCGCGAGAGTATTTCGAGGTGCGAGAATGACGACGCTGTACCAAGGCACCTCACCACTACCCGTCATCGAGGTCGGGATGCGCCTGCGCGACGGCTGGGGCTGCGTCTGGCGCGTGGTCGAGGTGCTCGACGGCGGGCTGACTGTCGGGCTGCAATCGGCGCGCGAGGGCTCGCGATTGTGGCTTGACGGCGCGAGCGTGCGTGTGTGGGGCTTGGCTGAGGACTGGACGACGTGCGCTATCTGAGCGTGTGCAGCGGCATCGAGGCCGCAAGCGTGGCGTGGCACTCGATGGGATGGGAGCCTGTCGCGTTCAGTGAGATTGACCCGTTCGCGAGTGCGGTGCTCGCGGCGAGATTTCCTGACGTGCCGAATCTCGGAACGATGGAGAACTACCGTGAGTGGAACATCGAACAAGGTGCAATTGACGTTCTCGTGGGTGGAACTCCCTGCCAATCGTTCAGCGTCGCAGGACTCAGACGCGGACTTGATGACCCACGTGGGAACCTCGCGCTCGTCTATCTTGGACTGGTTGACCGATTCCGGCCTCGCTACATTGTCTGGGAAAACGTGCCCGGTGTCTTGTCATCCAGCGGAGGACGGGACTTTGGTGCCTTCATCGGGGCGCTGGCGCAGCTCGGGTATGGGTTCGCCTGGCGAGTGCTGGACGCTCAGTGGTGCCGAGTGGACAGCCACCCTCGTGCCGTCCCACAGCGACGGAGGCGTGTGTTCGTTGTCGGATGTGCTGGAGGCGACTGGAGACGTGCCGCCTCGGTTTTACTTGAGCCCGAAGGCGTCGCTGGGGATCCTCCGACGCGCCGAACGTCGCGGGAAGGCACTCCCCGAAGCCCTGCGGCTGGCGCTCGAGACGGTAACATCGCGGACGTGAGCCCGACCGTCGCCGCGAAGTGGAGCAAGGGCACGGGCGGGCCCGCCGGCGACGAGGTGCAGAACCTTGTGCCGGACGTGGAGCCCACGCCCTTCGACACGACGCAGATCACGCACCCCGCTAACCGCTCGCAACCGCAGCCGGGCGACCCATGTCACCCGCTCGCGCGCGGAGCTCACGCGCCTGCGGTGGCGTTTCAATGGCCTGTCGATGTCGCGGACCCTATCACGGCGAACGAAGGCGCGACGTACAGC
>Ga0129336_10000080_pt1 | contig 42585 bp, 43 predicted proteins | sample CPB6_02_DNA_FD_96878 | JGI IMG/M metagenome (GOLD analysis project Ga0129336, IMG submission 96878) | Freshwater to marine salinity gradient microbial communities from Chesapeake Bay, USA - CPBay_Sum_0.6_0.2_DNA | ecosystem: Environmental > Aquatic > Marine > Coastal | place: USA: Chesapeake...
ACATACATATTGTGGTTGGGTCATAGTATATTCTATAACAGGTTCTACTGCTGTAATTGTTCCAGGAGGAACTGTCGCCAAATATTTTCGAGGACTATTAATATTCGGATAAATATATTGAATATGTTGAATAGGTTCAGAATATGCACCTGCATATTGAGGGGTTGAAAAAAGATATTGATCATTCACACTGGTTAACGGAGGGAGTGAAAGTAGAGGAGGTGTGCAATTTTGTGGTGGTACTGAGCCTTGTTGGATTGGAACAAATGTCATAGGATGTTCCATAGATACATATTGGCAATTTTCTGGTTGAGGTGGAATATTCATTTAACTATATATTAGACTATAGTTTTTTTTATATATATTTTACTTATTTTCATGATCAATGTCTTTATATAAAATACAATCTACTTTTTTTGATTCATCTAATTCGTAGAAAAGAATGGAACGAATTTTATTAGGAATTATAGACGTTGTATTATTTATTTTTTCTACTTCTCCATTTTCTGAAATGTAGTATATGTTTTTAAAAAGTTCTGTCAATTTAAGTCTAATGTCTAAACCATTCATATCTAAGTAAACTCGCTGAATCATATATATATTTATCAAAATAGTGTTAATTTCGACGTGTTGTTTTGTACAAGGTTTTGCTACTTCGAACATATCACGCATTTCATTAATTATATTTTGCGATTCGCTCATTCGCAGTCTTAAATTATGCATTTTATATTGTTTAGTATTGATATTTGCAATGGAACGCGATGAATATGAATTCAAATTATCAGAAACCTTTGGCATATTGTTACAAACAACGAATCCATTGCTGAAGGTAACTAGCAAGAAAAAAAGTATATGTTTCAAATATACTAATCTATTCATAAAATAATGATTGTATATATAACACAATATACTCTTATATAATCTTATTTATCAATACTAAAGTGTTGTTTATTTTTTAGTAGATTTTCGAATCGTATAATAGAATTAATATGACTATGTAGACCAACATCTTCATTTTCAATGGCTTGTTTTGCACATTTTTTATTACCTTCAAACTCATTGTAATATACGATGCTGTTGTTAAAATCTGTAATAAATTGTTTGAAATTGATTTTAATTAAAAGCTTTTTATTTTCTTTTTTGATAAACTCTATCATGTTCATAATAATTGGAATAATTTCATTAGTTTTATCCTTTCCTTCCTTGTTTTCATACTTCCAAATTATTTTCTTTCCATCAGCTCCATATATCTTTCCAATACTTTCAATGTTGTTTGAACCTGTTTTTTTTGTCACTTTAATATCTGCCTTCAATATATCAGTAGTATCATTGTCAGTTGTAACTTTTTGTGGTTGTTTGGTGCTTTTTTTCAACACTTTTACCTCATTGAGTTCATCTCCACTTTTTATAGTTGCTGTTGTTTTTGCCGGAACAATTTTTTTGCTATCTTTTACAAGAGTGGTAGTCTTACTACCCTTTTTCTTTACAACGGGCTCTGACAATTTGTCAATAGATTCCTGAAATAATAGTTCTTTTGTCATGTTTGTTTTAAGATTCGCTAATCGATTTGCACGCTTAACATCATCAACATATAACGGTTTCTTTTTTAGTTCATTTTCTACTTCTTTCCAGTAACTAACTTCCTTATTATAATTAGGCAGTTCTTCAAGACATAATGTATATAATTGTAGAACTGGATTCATGATTTGGTTTGTGATATAATGAAGATAGTCAGGTGTCAAATTGTTTTCAATAATATAATCAGGATTTTCGATTCTATCACCTTGTAATTTAGCATCAGGGACTTTAATGTATACAAATGGCACTCTTTCATTTACCTGAGGTTTATTACCCGGATCTCTAGCTCCAATCCTATCAGCAAGCACCTTATGGGGAATTTTGGTAGGATCCTTATATGCCCCTCTCAAACTTTTGGATATAATAAGATCTTGAATTGGAGTTTTGCCATTTACCAAATTATCCAGTTCTTCTCTTAAAAATTGGATAGATTCATTTAGATCTTGTTTATTCAATAGTATATCTATTACTCCTCCAAATATTTTTTTAACGATAGGAGCATTGTCTCTACGCTTTAGGACGATACCCATTGATTTTTGTTTAAATTTTGTTGTATCAAATTCATAAAGATTGCCAACATATCGTTTTTTACTAAATAGAATGAATGGATATAATGATTTTTCATAATTTAATTTTTGAGGTTTAGGCATGATAGATACAATGTTTTTTTCTACATGCTTGCCAATTTCAATAGCATATTTTAGAGAATCTTTCCCATAGACTCTAACACCGTCTTCATCTTTTAGTGGAAATTTACAGAAAATAGAATCTGTGTTTTTCAATATAATGTTACCAACGCCTCCATGAAAAACCCCAGATTCTGTTTCTATATCGTATACATATCCAAAGTAATTATCATAGATAATATTAAATGATTTTATTTTATCGTTCTCAGTATTCATATGATGGTTTTTGACAAATAAATCAATGGGTTTTCCAACCATTTGGCATAGAACAATATATGATTGTGCTGTTACGTCGTGTTTGAAGTTAATAGGTTTTTCATCATTGTTTACACCATCAATGAAACTTTCAATAATTTGATGAGAAGAATTTAAAATGTCGTGAGGTACAGTTTTGATATTGTTAACAAAGTCATTTTTTAAATAACACTTTCTGTAATCATGAACTAGTTTTTCTGCATCATATGTATTTTCTGGTTGAACTACATATGTATCAGTGCTATCTTTGTAAATTTTAAATTTTATTTGCTCTGTTTCTTCAAGATATCCCTTACACATTTCAAGATCTTCTAGAGACTTATCTCCTATTTTCCAACTATATAGCCCAGAATATTCGTGAATACTTCCTTTTCTCATAAATTTTCCATATAAGTATGCTTTTTTTACATTAATATTATTATTTTCTTCTTTTGTAGTAAAACTAGGCTGAGAGTGTAATAGTCGCATTCCTAATTCACAATCAACTGGTTTTATAATTCTTTCTCTATGGTCCAACAAACTATGATCTGCAGTAACATCAACAATGCCAGATTTTGTAACAATACGATAAATTTTTTTGATTGTTTTATGACGAATAATTCTTCTTATTTTTGACCACCCTTTGTTAGTCCACACATATTTGTTAACAGGAATATATTGTTCTTTATGTGTTAATGTTGGATCATCTGGTTTAAAATTAGTATATTGTTGCCAATGACCCTCTAGATTTTCAAATGTACTGACATATATTTCATCATCGCCAGTTTTATATGTAATAGGAGTATAAGGCATAACACTGTCACCATAAATAACTTCAGCATTGTAGTTTGTCTCTACAAAATCCTTTGCAAGCATGATCATCTCTCTTCCAGTTGCTGTAGTACACGCAGCAATATCCTTTAGATATATTGGGGAAGTCTTTGCACCAATTTGTCCATATAAAGAGTTTGCAGTAATCTTGTATGCTAACTGAAGAGCATCAAATACATCCTTTTCAAAATTGTTATAAGTGTCATGAATTGATTTTACGTTTTTCTTTTCAACTTTTACAATATTCGAATTTTTAATATTAGATATTTCATAAATGGTGTCTTTTTCTACAACAATTCCTTCGTGTTTTTTGTTATCATTTGTGATTATAGTTTGATATTCCATAAGTTTTCTTGTGTTTTTTCTTTCTTGTAATAACATACCTAGAATATCTGGAATGATACCTTTTTTACCATCTTTGTATTGTGCAAATATACATTCTTTTACACCAATCTTTTTCTTTTTATCTCCTTTTCCCTCGTATAAATCATAACTAACTGTTTTATATTCTATGTTTGGATTTTCTACCATATATTTTTCATCCATAACATAACAATCATGTGATAGATTGCGAGCGATCATTGAGGAAGGATATAGCGAACCATAATCAAATACAACAATAGGATCATTCAAATAAATTCCTTCTTTTGGCTCCAAAACAACAGCACCTTCATATCCGTCAGCATCTAATTCCATTCTCATGTTAGAATATTTATTTGTAGGAATAAGATGATTTCTATCCATACATTGTTTTGCTACTAGTGAAAATATTTTGATACCTTGTCCTCTTTTGAACAAGTAATTAAGAGGAACTAAACAAACATTGGCCATACCTACATTGTTTTCCATAATTTTGAGTTTATGAATGATTTTATTGACTAGAGCACAATCTTGAATACAATATTTGGCGATCACACATCTATCAGCAGCACTTCCTTTGAATTTTTGGAATATTTCGTGGGGTTTCAAATCATCTTTTTTATCACCAATGAAAACTTGTGCAACATTATCAAGTTTATAACTATCTAATTTATGATCTCGTTGCATTACTTTTAACAGATCAATTACTACAGTTCCATCAAGGTCAAAGTACTTGAGTTCGTTATCTCCAAGAGCAGACGAAGATAGTTTTTGAGTTATTAATTCTGACTTTCTTCCAATATTGCGCCCAATACCTTGAACAAACTCATTAGATATTCCATTCTCAATAGCACGCACCCACATATATTCCATATCAAAACCAAATATATTGTAACCAGTCAATATATCTGGATTCAATCGAATCATGAGATTTTTCCATTCCATAAGAAGTTGTTTTTCTGTCTTACATGATATTACATCAGTATCTTGTATTTTATTGCACGTATTTAAAGATATAATATTTCTGTAAATGATATCATCAGAACCGTATCTATGAACTGTTGTTCCAATTTGAATAATTTCATCCCCTTTTAGGGGAGGAAGTATACTTGTCAAAATTGTATTTAACTTTCCTTCAAGGATATTTCTTTGTTTAACAGTCATAGGTTTTACTTCTTTTTCTTCATCTTCGCTTTCGTCAGTATTTTCTGAAATATCAGAAATTTCATTCAAAATAGCAATGATTTTATCCATTTCTTTCAACAACTTTGGTTTGACATTTTCAAAATTGATAGGATTTTTAGGATGAACCCTATTTATTGTAATATCATCATCTATTTTTGCATCAGCACTGAATATTGTTTCGATACAATATAGCAACAAGTCTGTTGTGAATTTATAATTTGCGTTTGCCATCATTGCCAAATCTTGTGCAACTTTTCTATAATCTTTTTTTGCAACAGGAAAATCACCATGGCTACTTGTACATTCAATATCAAATGATGCTATCAGCATTGGAGCAATATTATTGATTGTAATTGGAGAAATACTTTCATAATCTACCACAATATTGTAATCACATCTTGTTTGATAATCCTCTTCACTTTCTTCTTGGAAATCAGTTACAGTAATCCAACCACAAGGATTAATATTTTTTTCATGAATGTATCTGAGAAAGGGGTCAATATTACTTTCGTACATCTTAAACCCTTTTTCCACAAGAGATTCAAAGTAATACCTCAAATTGTTGAACATATATAGAGATCGCACAGATACTTTGATGAATCTAAAATCCTTGCCATTTGTAAATCCCCAAAAATCTTTTTTAGTAACAACTGTCAGTTCATTAACATGTTCTTCGTATCCATATGGGCAAATTTTCTTAAAATATTTTTGATCTTTGAATTTGCATAGGTATTTTTCATTTTGAATTTCATAGTTAATTTTGTTTACTTCTTCTTGGAATTTTTTCTTGTTATATGTTTCCCAAATTGGTGGAGGTTTTACAAAGAAGTATGGTTCGTATCCAGTAATACGCGTACTTACAGTAGCGCCATCCTGTGTGACTCCATAAATTACCATATTATAAAACTCAGCTTCTTCTGGGGATTCTGGTTTTTTGCGATTTTTATCATTTTCTGGAATAAACCAGTCTGTAATTTGAAACACAATATCTTTGTTAACATCCAATGGTGCTACTTCTTTCCGCGGAAAGTCCATTTATATAATCAAAATATAATTTAATACTTAAATGTCATTTTTTTTATTTTATGAATAGATAGAGAAGCAACTCATGAAAATTGGTTTTGAAGGATTGATAATATTATCAACAATTTTACTTATGTCATACATGATGTACGATACATATTTTTCTTCCAATCTTGAAAAGGTAAAAAGTACTATTGATAATAAAGAATATTATGTACAATATAAAGAAGATTCTGTTGAGGCTGCAAATTTGATAGCGAAGATAAGGAAACGGTTGATAACTTTAGTAGAACATTTGATTAAAACAAATCCTCCAGATGATCCGCGCATTGTAATGTTAAAAAACAATTTTAATCCAGATAATTTGAAAGAAGGTGAAGATAAGTCAGGATATACAACTTATACAATTAATAAAGGAGAGGAAATAGTAATGTGTTTAAGAAATAAAAATAAAGACACTGACAATTTAGTTGATATTAACACAATGATGTTTGTCATACTGCACGAGCTTTCACATATTGCAACAGAAAGTGTTGGGCACACTGATGAATTTTGGGAGAATTTCAAATGGATATTGGAAGAATCCATAAATATTGGAATATATCAAAAGAAAGACTATAATAAAAAAGCAGTTGAATATTGCGGAATGACAATTAATTCTAGTCCCCTTGATTAAAAAAAAATGAATAAGTAGATATCATATAATATATTATATGGAAAAAATTCAAGAAGAGTTTATAAAAATATATAAAAATGATAAAGGAATAACAAATATCTTTAATAAAATTAAAAAAAAAATTGAAAATAAATTAAAAAGATACAAATTTATATAAATTTTTTTTCTATATAGTTGTATATGCTTACACATGAATATATATCGGGATTCATTGAAAAATATGCACCCGATGAAGCATTTTATATAGTTGATCTTGCAAAAATTGAAAATGCATACAATAGATGGAAAACAAATTTACCAGATGTACAAGCATATTATGCCATGAAATGTAATCCAAATCCAAAAATCTTAACAACATTACATAAATTAGGTTGTAAATTTGATTGTGCTTCAAAAACAGAAATAGAAAAAATATTAAGCATAACAAATAACCCCGATGATATTTTGTTTGCACATCCTTGTAAATATCCATCGCATCTAGAATATGTAAAAGACCAAGGGGTTACATTAATGACATTTGATAATGAAGAAGAATTATATAAAATAAAAAAATATCATCCTACTTCTAAGTTATTGTTACGTTTAGCAGTAGATGATTCACATAGTATGTGTAAGTTTAATACAAAATTTGGTTGTACGGAGGAAAATATAAAAGGTATATTAGAGATAGCAAAATCATATGATTTGAATATAGTTGGTTTTTCATTTCACGTTGGTTCTGGGTGTAAATCAGCCGATACATATTATGATGCTTTAAGAATATGTAAGAATGCAGTAGATCATGCAGAATTACTTGGTTACAATATCACAACTATAGATATTGGAGGAGGATTTAGTGCATGTATTAAAAAAGATGGAATAAGTTTTGAAGAAATGGCTGAAAAAATAAATGAAGGGAAAAAAGATTTTTTTCATAATACAAACATAAATTTCATAGCAGAGCCAGGAAGATTTATGGTACAAGAATCACATACATTAATATTGTGTGTTATTGCAAAAAAACGCAATGGAGATAAATTTATATATTATTTGAATGATGGTGTATATGGATCGTTTAATTGTATTATATTTGATCATCAACATCCAGAGATTATACCTATAAATAATAATACTACTTCTCAGTTGTATAGATCGCAGATATTTGGCAATACATGTGATTCTATTGATGAAATTGCAAAGGATATAATGTTACCTGAATTATTTGTCAACGACTATGTTTATGTTGAAAATTTCGGTGCTTATACTACTTCTGCAAAAAGTGATAGTTTCAATGGTTTTAAAATAGAAAATTATTCATATGTTTATCGGATATAAAAATAATTAAGATTTTATTTATATCAGTATATATAAAATGAATTATTTGAATAAATTGATTACAAATATGAAAATATTTACATATAATTTAATATATACAGAACACCAGAATAATAAATTTAGCAAAAAATATGATAATATATGCGATTATGATAATTCATCTCCACAAGTTATGAAAATGACTGACGAAGAATTTAAAAAATATAGATTAAACACGCTAATATATATTAAACAATGTAAAAATACATATTACAAATATACACAAAATGAGTTGTTTAATCAAAAATTATACGATTCATACAAGGAAGATAACAATTTTGATAGCGGAGAAACAGGGTTTGATGACGATGATAATATTAGCATTTTTGATAGATACATTTTAGAATATATCAAAAATAGAAATGAAATAATGACATATTTTCAATGTAAAAATATCAAGATAAATATGAAAACCAAACTTGAAGAATTGAGAGACTTTAGAGATCAACAGAATGATAAAGATATTTTATTCGTAATTGACATGACAGATAAACAAATATTCGATTATTGTATAGAAGTTCAAAAAAAATTTACAATAAACGAAACAAAAATGATAACATTAAGTTTTATATTCAAATATGATAATGAATATATAAGAATAAAATTAAATTCACAGAAAATGAATGTTGAATATCACCCTCGTATTGTTTTGGAGAATTTTGTAAAATAGATATTATTTTTTATTATACTTTATTTTTTTGATATTATTGTCTGTACTGGTTGGATACTCGTCGTAATTGTTTTGATGTATATCGACAATTGGTCTGTATGTAGCCAAATAATCAACACCATAATAAGAATTCGCCGAATTATCATTTGTTTCATATATTTCTTCTCCTTTTGTTTCTTGAATATTTGATTTTATATCTTTGAATAGTTCCATAGCAACTTCGTATATTTTTGTAATTATTTTAACTTCTTCTTTATTCCAATTTCGCGCCACATCTCTTTTTTCAGTAAAAATCATTGTTAATGCACTTCCCCACAATAATCCAATGCGATATTTCTTTATAGTTTTTTTGTATTCAAAACTAAATAGTCTATATATCATATCCATTTCGTTAGTTTGATACATGACAGATATTATACCCCATAAAAACCACACCGCATCATTGTCAGTTTCATAAAATGATGTTTCAAACGTATATTTTTTGCGTATAATGTAATCAAAAGATAATCTTATTTTATTTGCAATATCGCTCAAAGCATCAGCGTGGTTTTCAGTTGATAACAGTTCAATTTGTTTGATAATATTAGTATATCCAGTTATAATTTGTATTGAAATATTATAAGAGGGACTATCGTGTGGAGGAAGAATACTCAAGAATTTAGTTGAACCAGCGTCACTTAATTTTGCATTAGAATCAAACATATCAATGATTTTATCTCTAACTAGTTTTACACTAAGAATTCCTGTTTTAGTAATAGGATTTTTGTTATAGTTTTGACACATTATACATAACTTTGTTATGAGAACGTATATGTTTTTAATATCTACTTGCTGTTCTTCAATAAGATTAATTATAGAAGCGACGGTATCTAACCATAGTCGAATATCAAATAGAGAAATAAATGATCCAATATACGAACATACTGAGATAAGAGTATTCTGTAAAATCAAAAAATTATGATCATTATCATTTTTTTCAGTCAATAAAATTTTTGTTGCAACAAAAATACTATTTTGTATATCTGCTTTGCATATATTATCATATAATTCTAAATTTAGAGAATTCATATTATTTATTTATTATATATTTCTTGTTTATGTGTATCGATGAATTCTTTATATTTACAAATGTTTTTATAATTTTTGACAATAGTTACTTCTGATATGTTACATACTGCCGAAATTTGTTTTTTGGTAAATCCCAAATTTTCAGTAGTTGAGTAGAAATATAGAATACCAGCTGCAGCAGAAGTTGGGGAATTATCAGTAAGTATTTCGTTTTTTTCAAGGAACTTTACAAGATTTTTACATTTTTTTATATCATCTAGTTTGAACGACAATTTGCTTCCAAATCTTGAAATAAAGTCATCTGGACCAGATGATGATACATTTATTTTTAACAATGTTTGAAATCGCGAATTCCCTCTATTGAGAATTATAGGGTTAATATTAAACATTGATGCTATTTCTTTAGAACTTCTTGGAACATTGTTGATAAGACAGGAATGGTAAATACAAGACGCAATTAAACCCTCTTTATTGTCTCCTCTAGAAATTTTTTTTTCTGCTGCCTTTTTATACAATACTTTAGCATCATCAATAACTTTTTGCGGAATCCCGTTATTTACTGTATTTGATGTAAGTTTTTCAAAAACAGTCCACAACGTTCGTTCATCGTATGGCATAGAATTCCACATTTGATACATTCTTATGCGTTTAATATCGATATTATCTCTGTAACTACCACCAATCATAGAACCAAGAGATGATTTGGGCAATAAAGTGTTAGTTGGCATTCCACATCTTGCAGGATCACCATCTCGATTATCTTCACATCCATAATATCTCCATTCTGCTGAACTATCGATTACTCGTCCTAATACAGAGCAACAGTTTTTACATATTTGCATTGTTTCCTCAACAATGACATCACTTGAACCACATGGACATATTGAGTTAGTTTTTTCTTTTTCATCAAGCGATTCTTTAAAATCATCTAATAAATTCCAACAGTTCATTAATTCGTCTTCCATTTTTTATGAGTCATAATAAACAATGATTAAAAATCATATCATTTTTTAATATATGTGGAAATTATATTGTTTATATATAGAACAATGTTATATTTTAAAACATCCAATACTGTAACGATTAATAACAAATCATATTTTGTCTATAAAAGAAACGATTCGCGTAAATTTTACGTAAAACACAATAATAAATATGAAATATATAGTGAACTTAAAAAAAAATTAGAAAGCAAGAAAAAGAAAGGGGGAAATACCCCGAATAATGCCCACTCCCTAGGACAATATGAGTTAAATATGGCTAATAAACAAATAGATTCAAGCAATATAAACAATCCTCGACTTAAACCTTGCGTAAGAGATTGTGAAGATCAAAATAATCTTAAACAGTTTCCTAATAAGTTTAGTTGTATTACTAATTGTATGGAAAAAACAGCTTCAACTAATTTATCCCCATCTTCCATCTATTCCCGAACAAGATATATAGATGGTTTACAACAATGACCCAATTAAATATGTTATTATAGAGTATATAAAATGTTAAAAAGTATCATATTTATAACTATTATAGCAAATTCATTTTGTTTCAATGTTCCATTTTTGGACAACAAAAAAGTAAATAAGTTTGTATTTGCATTTGATTTCCCAGGAATTCATATAAAAGATGGAATAAAGCATATACATTTTCCAGAACATATACAAGAAGCACATAAATATGGTGCTCCTTTTTTCAAAATAAATAAAGTATATGAGCCATTTTATAAAAAAATTAATTTTGATTGTGAAACATTAGGAAGAAAATTTGAGGTTACGCAGTATAGCAATCATAAATACGATTCAACGTTAGTTTTTAATCTTCAAAATACAACAAAAACATATCCATTCTTGATATTGAAATTTATAGTAAAACCATATGATGACGATAAATCTCATACCCTTTATATAAATTTCATATTTTGGAATCAATTGTATTATTTATTATATCCATTATTACCCATATTTGTATATACAAATAGTTTAGAAGACAAATATTTTTTTACCAACAATCAAGATAAATATATTGTAGAGAATGAAAATTTCTTGAAATATAGAAATGAAGTTATGGAGTAAATATATAATATAATTTTTATTTTTTTGAATATGAATATGATATATGATAAACTATATAAATATAATACATTATATATAATAAAAATGATGAGATCATTTGCATCATTGTTGCTATTGGCAAACATCGTAAATGCATATCTGCCAATTGTTCCATTTAATAGATGGCATTGTATTGATTTTGTTAAAAATATCGATAAAACAAAACCACATTCGTATAATATTGGTGAATTGCCTCTTGTCACGTGGTTTGACAATGATAATAAACCACATTCTACTATTAATATTTGTGAACACATGGGATCTAAATTAGATGAAGGAAAAATTCATAATGGATGTTTAAAATGTCCATATCATGGACTATCATATGATGAAACTAAAACATTTGGAGATACAATTGTGTTTCAAGATAAACTTTGGTGGAGTTACGAACCTATTAAAGAACACCCTCCGTCAATTCCATTTTATAATAATAAAAATTTCGAGACATCTTTTATCAAAGTTGATGTTGACGCGTCTGTAAAAGATTGTATTCTTAATACGATGGATATTAATCATCCAGAATTTATTCATAATAATATTTTTGGATTTGGCAGCAATTTTCCGCCAACAAATATTAAAACAATTCATTATCCTGATAAAGATATGAAAATTGGACTGTCATTTAACTATAAATCAACAAGTAAACTTGCAAAATTGAAAAAGGAGCTTCATCAATCTGCGAATTTTCATATCTATGATTTTCCATATACTTCATGGTCTCGTGTTTCTTTACCAACTAAAGAACATTTGTATGTAAACGTAAATATGCTTCCATTAACTAAAAATAAAACAAGATGGCTAGTAACACTAAAACACAATTATTGGAAAACAAATGTAGAAAAACACTTCATGAAATTCGCAGCAAATTGCATCTTATATCAAGATCAACAGCAAATGAATCGACAAGCAAATGAATCAATACTAAAAAATCTTATTATCAATAAAACAGAATTAAATAATGAAGATCATATCGCACCTATAAACAAAATGCTTGATAACTACAGATACCCGTCGAATGAAATGGTGATTATGTTATATAATTATCATTTGACTAAAAAATAATGTTTATGATTATTTATAAGTATAATTACGAATAACACCACCAATAAAGTAACTAAACATACCAATGCAAATACTTGAAAATGCAGTAAATAAAACGTCCTCCTTATATAATTCATTAGGTTTGCAATTTTTTATAGATGCAAGTATACATTCTATCAGTATTGTTTGTAATAAATTTGAGGTAAAATGTTTATTTGTGAATATATATCCAATTATCATATAACCAAACACATGAAAAATCAAATATTTGATAATTGCATCAGTGGTAAGTTTTGAAGCTTTATTTTCAATATATACATATTTATCAAACACAGAAACATTGAAATAACATTTTATAAATGCATATATAATTGTTATTATTATAGTTGCATACAGGTACTCGTATACATATTTTTCTAAATTGATTTGAAACATTTCTATTATACATATATATATATTATTTTACAAAAATATGCTTTTTTTTGAAAAAATGAAGAAAATAAAATTTTGTTTTTGATAATACGATAAATATGATTCCAATGCATAAGCGTGTAAGGAAAAATAATGCTAATACAATTGATAAAAACGAATGTGTAGTTCATTCTAGAAGAACAAAACTGGAAAACCACAAAGTGTCTCCAAAAATCAAAAAGACTAATCCAAAAACAAATAAAAAAACTATTCACGAAAAAACAACTGAAAATGAAGAAGATAACATTATTGTAGACAATTTCAAACAAAATGAAGAAAACGTAGCTGATAAACCTCAAGAAACTTCAATTAGTATTCCTCCACCACCACAAGGTCTAGCATATATCCCTTTGGAAATTTTTGAAACAATAATGAATAGTTTTGAAAAAGAAACAGATAAATTTAAAAGAGATTTCGACGTGTTTGTTCGAACAAATAATATTATGTATAACAATGCAATCGATTGGCTAGAAGTAGATAAATATATTCATGCGTATATCAACAAGCTCATGATTGATAACAGACTTGATAAATGTATCAATGATCATGGTAATATTGATGCTATTATTCTTCTTATCGAGTATTATAAAAACGATCTTTATAAAGATATATTTCAAAATGAGTATGATGTCATAAACTTTATTCGCAACAATCAAAATGATGCTAGATATGATATGGTATATAGTATATTGAAAAAAATCTCAGGACATGCATCTCATGAAGAAGTAATGGGGTTTTAATTTGATTCAAAAATCAGTTTGTTATATATCACAATGTAGAAAAACTTATTTTTTTACCTTGAACTTTTTTTAGGAGAACTTCTAATTACAGTTGAAGGTGATGTTTTAGGAGAACTTCTATTTACAGTTGAAGGTGATGTTTTAGGAGAACTTCTATTTACATTTGAAGGTGATGTTTTAGGAGAACTTCTATTTACATTTGAAGGTGATGTTTTAGGAGATAATACTGTTCGTTCTGTATGATCCATGTTTCTTATCATGAGCAAAGAATGTTTTTTATCTCCCGAAGGAAACTTTTGAGATACAAAACCACAAGATTCAGCTACTTTTATAAGTGGTAGATTGTCTGGCATAGTCATTAATGACATAAATTTTTTATCCTTTGGACATATATATATACAATATTGTAGAAGGTATTTACTTAATCTTTGGCCTCTAAATTTTGGATCAATAAGTAATTCTTGAATATAGAATGTATCAACCTTATATTCTGGAAAAGAATCAATTATGAATTTTTTCTCATTTTGTATTATCACAAATCCAACTAACATGTTATTAACAAATATACCATACATAATGTTCTTTAATATGAAATCTTGAGTATGATATGTCGACTTTTCTGGACTTTCTTGCATTAATACTTTAAATAATGTATATAATTCGACTGCTCTTTGTTCATCTGCATCAGTTAACAATCTAATTTCAATATTTTCTGTGAAAGATTTTCTGCTAGTTTCAATTTTCTTTTTCAAAGTGTTTTTCTCTTTTTCCAAATTCATTAACATGTCATTTTTCTTATTTTTTTCATAAAAATCAATTAAATTTTGCAATGTATTGTTTTCTATATTACGTCTTATTATATTGTAATATTCATCTGCAGTTTCCACTCCATATCTTTTAAACATTTTTGAATAAGCTGGCAATAATGGTGTAGTTTTTGCTTTTAATAACCTTTTCCACCTATCTAAATTTTCAATGCTTACATTCATATTTGTTATCAAACATTGAAAATTGCTCATTAGTATATTCTATTCTATTGATATAAAATATAGTATTCCTTAAAATCTTTAGGTGTATACTAGAACTTGTTACATAAGTTCTTTTATTTTTGCGTAATTAGGATTATTATCATAGATATACCAGTATTTCTTTGTACCGTTCCATCTGGCACCATATTCTTTGGCTTTTTCTTTATTTTGAAAAGTAATCCAGTCTAGTTTTATCAATCTTTTTGATGAAGGTTTAATAATGTTTGTAATTTGATTATCATTTTGTTTAGAATTCTTAGGTATTTTGATACAACGATTGGTTTTAGGGTTTAGAATCTTGCCTTCTGGACATTCCTTTGTTTTATTTGTATTGGTACTTACTTCATCCTTTTTAGCATTCTTAGGTATTTTGATACAACGATTGGTTTTAGGGTTTAAAATCTTGCCTTCTGGACATTGCTTTGTTTTATTTGTATTGGTACTTACTTCATCCTTTTTAGGTATTTTGATACAACGATTGGTTTTAGGGTTTAAAATCTTGCCTTCTGGACATTGCTTTGTTTTATTTGTATTGGTACTTACTTCATCCTTTTTAGCATTCTTAGGTATTTTGATACAACGATTGGTTTTAGGGTTTAGAATCTTGCCTTCTGCACATTGTTTCAAAAAGACACTTTGGTTAGATTTAGGTTTTTCATTTATATCACTTAAATTTTTACAACGGTTTGTCAAAGGATTTCTAACTTTATTTATTTGGCATTTATTATCATTTGTTATGATATTGGGATCTTTGGATTTTTTTATATATATCAAAATTCTATCACCTTTGTTAAAAGAAAAACATACGTTGTTTAGATGTACTTTTTTTGATTGAATCATGAAATCTGTTATATTATCTGGCATACACGTTTTTGGATTTAAACAAAAATCTTCTTCTGTGTGAAGATCCCAATCAAATTTCATTAATTCACATGGAATATCGAGTTTATCATTACTGTTTACTATTGCAGGATCTATAGTCTGTCTTGTCCAACCATTATATATATATCTTTGTTTATTACAGGTTATTCCAGAAATTGCATGACCTAATTTGGATTGTCGAAAATTCCAATTAGTCAATACTACAGAATCTAAAACATATTCTTCTCCATTCAATTGAATACTATTATTTAACTTTTGTATATCATCAATATCGCTTTGAGATAATAATACTTTCATATCTAATGATCTTACATTTTTAGAATATTCAGGACCATCATTTATGATAAGGACATCTGGTGTTTTATTATTTGAATATTTATCAATAATGTTTTTCAAAGGTTTTTGTACATATCTTATGTATTTGACTCCATTTTTTTTATAAGTGAAATAATTATTATATTTAGAATAATATAGTTTATTATCTTCGTGATTCAAGTCCAATAATAATAATGAAGCACCGAATAATTTATATAACTTTCTAATGTATAACACAGGCAGATATCCATCTTTTTGTTTTTCTGTAAGATTGAATTTTTTTTTGTTATATTTATGCAATAATCCTAATATATATTCCGGCTTCACCTTATCAAAATATAAATAGTCATTATTAATGTCATTTGTTTTCAAAAATTTATTCTCCAATATGTATTTGATAGTTTGCAAGACCTTGATTTTCTTGTTCCAGTTTACAGACTTTTTCAAAAGTAAATTTCTACTATGTTCGCTATATAAAATAGATGTTAGTAGTGCATTAAACCAACAAGTAGGTCCAAATTGTTTTAGTGGCAAGACTTTTTCACAATTTTTTGTCATTACAGTCCTCTATAAAAATAAAAAGATAAGAAAAAATTATTTTATTCTAGTACTAGTATTTATTACATCATTTCTTTGATATTCTGGTAATGTAATATTATAATCTCCGCCCTTTTTAATTCCAACAAAATACAAATCCCAAAAACTATTTCCATAATATGTATTCCATGATGAAAATGATTCATTTAGCTTTAAAACGTTGTTGAGATCGATTTCTGTGATATTTTTGTAGTAATCCTGCATATCTTCAAGTTTGGCAATAGATCCATAAGAGTCTGCCGCTGAAGTTCTTCTAGTTCCATGTTCTGGTCTTCCTGTAGAAGCACATGTAAAGAAAAATAACCCACCTGGTTTTAACATATTATATATTTTTTGCCAAGATTCTACATATTCTGGGTCGTGTTCGAAACATTCTGTTGATATTATAGTATCAAATGTTTCATTTTCAAATAAAAGGTCTTTTGTTTTAGAAACTACTGTTACATTTGGTGCTTCTACAACATCATTAACATGATATTTACAATTTTCAAACAAAAATCTATTATTACCATTAATATCTCCTCCTCCTACGTCTAAAACAACCTTTTCAACGAAAAATGAGGGTAGTATTCCTTTAACAAACTCTGTAAAATGTTTTGCTTGCCAGTGCATTATTGATATGTATTATGATAAACTAAAGTGCTTATATTCTTTTGTGTTTTTTATTTACCTTATTTTTATATTTTGAAAGAATGTTTTGAATAGATATTCAAAAATCATAACATTCAGTACAGCATAAATGTAAATTCGCAATATAAGATTGTTTGTTTCGTTAATGTCGTCTTCATATAAATTATCATTATTGTAGTTCATTCTAAAAATTTTGGTGATATTTGTAGAGTTATTTTCGAAATTATTTTTTGGAACCATATTCATAGCAGTTTTTCTGCTATTTATATTGTTATTGTAAACTAATTGTCTTGTAGACAAGCATGAAATAGACTTTATGCTAGGAACTATTTGTGAAAACCCCAAACTGCTATTCAGTAGATTCAAAAACATTAAGATATTCAATACAGATTTCATTATATGAATGTGTATTACAATATAATTATTCTTTAATATCTTTAATATATAGAAAATGAATACTGTTAGCAAGCAATCAAAAATACCTGCTTGTAAAACTCAAATCCTGTTAGACTATGGGGCACATGGTTGTGTTATAAGACCTCCAATAGTTTCGCATTTAAAAAAATCTACAAGTGACAATATTAAAAAAACGGATGTTGCAAAGATTTTTAAGAAATACAATATGTATGCGAGGGAAATGACAAAATTGAATATGATGAAAAACCTAGACCCGAATAATAATTTTACAATATCTGTCAAACATTTTTCAAAAGTAAAAAAAACATTAATAAATGATTGCGATGACAATATTAAGAACTGTTTGAAATATTTTAGTCACAATGAAGATTATTATCAAATCATTATGGAAAATGCAGGAACAAGAATAGATAAATACGAAAAAAAACTACATTTTGATGTATTCCTTCAATCATTTTTAAGATTCATAAAAGGTATTCAACTATTAAATCAACATAATCAAGTATTCAATGATTTAAAACCACATAATGTTATGATTAAGAATAAAAAATTAAATTTAATTGATTTTGGATTTATAAGAAATGCTAGTGATATATATGTGAAATCGAATATATCAAATCTTCAATATTTATATAAATACTATCCGCCTGAGTTTTATATTGCTTATTTATATTTATCACAAAATAAAATAAAGGATTTCGAAACCTTTATTAATCAATATTTAATGAATATTTATTCGAGACATTCTACACAATATAAGATATATGATTACAATACTTATATTAGTCAAATTAATGATTTTTTCAAATATATAATTGAAAATAAATTGAAATACGATGATGTTTTCAATGAAATATTAGCACACAAAGTTGATGTATTTGGTTTGTATTATATCATATATAATATCAATAATAGAATGATATTTACGAATCACGAGGATAGAGACTTTATGAACTATTTAATGTCTATTTGTAAACATGCAAATCCAATAGAGAGAGTTTCAATAACCGAATTATGTGAAATAGTTGAATTAAAATTGAAAAAAAGCAAGTCAAAAAAAAGAAAATCATAAAAGCAAAAAATGAAATTTTATATCATGATTATATATAATATACAATATGGTGCTTAGATATGTGCTGTATCTATTTTCAATAATTACATATTATGCATATTCGTTTAATATTCAATCAATACCATTGCGATCAAATTATTATAATAAAATGACAAATAATATTATCAAAATGTCAAGCAGTAATAGCCATGATATGTATTGTAAAATTCCAATTCCAATTATTACGTTTGACACATTGGTAATGAATATTAAAAATATTAATCACGTAATTATTTCACATAATGCTGATAGAATTATTGTTATTTATGGTCATGGCAATAGAGGAGTATTTTATATAGATGATAGTTTTTTGGAAAAGGTTGTCTGTATATTAAATTATACTAACTCTACACATACGTTGGAATACTCTCAAAAAATGGACGACCCTGCAAATTTGTTATACTGTATGCCACAATCAAAAAATTCAACATTTAACGAAATTTAAGAAAAAATGAAATTTGTTTATTAACTAATCTGACTTACAGTTCAAATCTTTCTTATCTTACAGTTTTAATCTAAATGCTTGATACACTGGGTGAGAGGCGTGGCGCCGCCACTACAAATATGAAAATGACAAATGTAGAATTTAGACTTTTGAAGAAAGAATTAAAAGATAAATTATTATCGAACGTAAGCAATGTTACATCTGACTATTTTCATCATTTTGATGACTGTGATGCAAAAATAATGAATGATCGGCAAATGCGTTATCTTGATATTGCAGCATCAGTTGCAGCAAATTCTGATATGAATCACAAACATGGTGCTATTATAGTTTACAAAAAGGCCATTATTTCTTCTGGATATAATCATTGTGTAGGGACAATGAGTATTCATGCAGAAGTTGATGCCATTACAAAATTGAAAGGAAGAGAAAAAGAAATTTTACCAGACTGCGAACTATATGTTGTAAGAATTGGAGCAGGACAGTTTAATTGTCATTTGAAATACTCTAAGCCTTGTTATAATTGTCAAAGATTTATTAACAAGAAAGGAATTAAAAAAACATATTATTCAACAAATTACGAATATGACAATACAATCCAAAATCATATTGAAATGAAAAAAAATCAAAATGAAAAAAAACCATGACTTATCTACTACATGTAGAATTTACAATACAAGGCTAACTTTTGGAATTATTCTTCGAATTCCTTTTTTAACCGTTGTTTCTCTTTCTCCTGAAAAAATTTTATTGAAAAGCTCTTCTCCGGATAAATCACTATATTCGAGAATTTTGTCTTTGACATCTGTCATTTTAATTGGAATTTTAACTTCTCTAACATGAGACTTTAATCTTCCATGTTGTGTATTCAAGTCATTGTAATCATATTTTATCATAAAGTCTTGAATTTGATTATTGAGTGCTTTTTGATAATTTTTTCGTTCTTTAATAGCAACAATTAGTTTTCTAATTTGATCATCGTATTTAAACCAGTCATTTACTAAATTTTTGAATTCTTCTATTTCTTCGCTATTTGGTTCATGTTTTTTGCTGGTCACTGATTGAATCAAGTCCTCTGATACGGTGCTCATTATTATTTAAATATATATTTTTATTCTTAAATTTATTTTTTATTTTTATTTGTTTTTTTTACAGTAGAACTTTTTGGATTTTTTTCAATAAATGTTTTCATAAATGCATCGAGGTTAGAAACTTCTCTTTTATCCAGATATTCTGTATATTTTTTGCCACGTTTATATACAATAATTGAAGGAAACATGTTTATAATATACTCTTTATCTAAATGTTTCATAGCGTCCAATTCAATATCTACCATAGTTAAATCATTCTTGTATTTATTTGCAATTTGTTCCCATATAGGCTTGAATAAAAAGCAATGTGAGCACATTTTCCAATGATAGAAACAAATAACAGTTTTTTGTTTGCCGAGAAGTTTTGTAAATATTTTATTTGCTGTTTCTGGCGCAAGTTTTTCAATGGTCATCAATTGTTTTTCCACTTATTTTACTGAAATATTATATTTTTTGTTTATAAAATATAAGATGGATTATAATTTACAACATGAATCAGACAAAATCTCTTTACAACATACAACAGAACTTTGTAATAAATACAAATATATAAACGAATTACAATTTACCACTCATATGGAAAGTAAACCAGATGAATTTGATAAAAACAATGAGTTAAATATATTACGTGGTGAAAAAGTTGGTCCTAAAGAATGTTATGTAAAACATAGGTACGTATCTAAATCTACTTTAGATCAACAATTTGATTTATTAAGCAATCAAATATATTTCAATGAATCTACGCGAAGAAAACTAAAATGATCTATTTCTTTTTATTAGATTTCTTTTCTGGTTTTTCTACTTTTTCTTTTTTTGAAGGTTTTGCAACAGGTTTTGATTGGGAGAAATGAAATTCCATTAATTTCTTGACAACAGTATCTTTCTTAATATATTTTGTTTTTCCATCGCGTTTTACAGTAACTGAGATATTTTTGTTTTTTGCTAATTTATATAAACGCTGAACATCCATTTTTTCAAGGTAATCTCTGTATCGTTTTCTAGAATATCCTCCAGCCATACCTACATTTTTGTACTTTTCATATATTTCTTTATTATCTGGGTGGTTTGGATTTAATTGAATAAATTCCCCTTGGGATGATTTAGTATATAAATTATTATCATTTACATCATTACTTTTAAAATAAAAAGAGTTATCAAGATTTGTGTATTTATTTTCATCATACTTGTTTTCATTATTAACAATAATATATTTTTCCTCATTCGGTTGAACTAGATTGTCACTTAATTGTGATGCATTCTGCTGAACTAAATTTTCACTTTGATCTTGAACAACTGACGACGCTGCATTGTTTTCTTCATTTAAGGGAACTGCTTCAGGAATGTCATCAAATATTACTTCATCATCTTGATTATTTTCATTCTTTGAACATTTGCAACTAATTTCACCACCTTTCTTTTTTCCATTTCTTTTTGATGTTGTCTTTGATGTTTTTCTTTTTGCAGAGCCACCTACTATCGTTTGTCCTAATAATGCAGGAATACTATCAATATTCATAATAATTATACTTTCCTTACTATTAAAAAGAATATAAAAATAATTTATCCTTTTATTTTCCAAATAAAAAGTTAACTAAGTTGTTTACTAGGGTTTCCTTTTTAACAAATTTTTTTCTTCCATATCTGGTTACAGTTATGTTAAGGCCTTTTTTTAAAGACATGTTTCGAAGTGTTTCTACCTTTTTCTTTTCAAGATATTCTTTATATTGTGATTTTGTCATACGGCGTTTTCCTCCTTCCATACTACTTTCTTCTTTCTTTTCTAAACATTTACAATTCCATTCTTGACCTTGTTGATCAGACATTGTTTTTCTATTAAAAGGAAATATTTTTTATTTTTTTAGATTCAAACATTTATCTAAAAACATTTCTTGACTTATATCATTTTTGTCATTATCTATTAATTTTCTTGTTTGTTTTTCGAGTTTTTTTATAGATTTCAATTCATCATTTATTGTTTTTTTTTCTACCTTTGACATTCCTTCTATGGGTATTTTTTCAAGTTCTTCTTTTCTGGATAACAATTCATTTAAATATTCTGTATTTTTGTTATCTTTTCTAGATAGTTTTGCATAGATGTTATGAAACATAGGATATGCAAATTGGCGGATATCTTTTTCGCGATTTAAATACGATATATATGGCGTAATATTATCCAAATATTTCTTGGCTCCATCATCAGTAAATAATGCATTGTCGTCAAGATATTCTTTTTCAAATAGTTCGAAAGTCTCAGGCATTTCTTCATTCCGCTCTTTCATTAAATTTATAATCTTAATAAGATCCATTGGATTGGATGTATATGGTGTGGCAGTCATTAATAACAATCTTACACTATCTTTACCAGAAACATCATATGAGTTTTGAATATTTTCTTTTAATGTTTTTAAGTTTGGTCTTTCAGAACTAGGTAGATCGGGTGTATATAACTTATGTACTTCATCAATTATTACTAATGTTTTTCTTAAAGGATCTGTTTTACCGTTTATCTTGACCATTGTATCATAGATATTATTTTTCTTGTTCAACATATTTGTAAACTGTTTATAACTGATTGGCATGATCCAATTATTCGACAAGTATTGCATAGGATTTCTCTGCACTTCTTCGGGAATATCTTCTCCATTTAAAATACGACGCTTAATTACAGCAGAACATACATTTTTATATATGTTTTTCCAAATATCACTTTTCAACGTATGGCGCGTTACCCACAAAATTGTATATCCATGTGGTTCGAACCCCGTAGATGCTACTGCTATTGCTGAACAAGTTTTACCAGTTCCTACAGAATGCCATAATAACAACCCTTTTGATGCGCTTGTATTATTAAAGAATTGTGATACAAAGTTTTGTGTTGGTGTATATTCTACAATTCTTGAAGGCACTTCATCGTTTTCTTTTTCAACACATTTATTTTCAAACTTTATTTTATCCCATTTGAATTTTTGAAATCTTTCACGAATATATTTACGCGCCTTCATGAAATCCATCTTTTTACTCATTGCTTTTGCCATAAATAAATTCTTTCCATGTTTTTTCTTACCCTTTATACCTCCTCCTGCAATGGGGTTTCTATATTGCATATATTCATTATTATATGATAATGATTTATTTGAATAAGATGAAGGGGATGACAAAGAAAAACTATTAGATAAACTACTGTTTTCAAAAGAGACATATTTATGAACATTTTGTGTTAATTCATAATCAATAGCTCCGTATTTTGAAATAAGTTCTAACTCGCTTGCGAATTTAAGTGTTTTTAAATCAATACCACTATTTGCAAGAAATAATTCGCTAATAGTTGCGGCACTATACTTTTTGCTTAATTCTTCATCAAATAATATATCGTATTTATATACGTGTAATTGCCAACCTAAAACAGAATCGAATTCAAGACCTTTTTGTCCACAGAATCGTGTTCCTCTTCCCACTGCTTGTTTTTGATCTGATTCGGTGATAAGAGGTTCGAATAAATGTATATATTTGACATCAAATAAATCAATTCCTTCCTTAAATCCCTGATCTAATATAATGAATCGAATAAACTCCCCATTTATATTATCTGGTCTTTTGTTGAAGACTGATAATATATTTTTTTTGAGTTTTATTGAAAATGGCTTGTCATATATAGCAACACTACTGAGCAAAGCAAAATTTTTAAACGAATTAGACTTCAAATCATCACGAAGCGTAAATTTACTATCATATACATTTTTGAAACCATTTGTTAATAAACCGACCGCTATCATTTTTGCGCCAGACGCAGATTTGCGCAGATCAGTGTATATAACATGTTTGAACATTTTACCATATTTTTTTTTATCTTCTTCGTCTAATCGATTTATATTAGATATAAGTTCTTCCAATTTCGGTGTTTTTATAGCAATATTATCTGCAAATGTTTTAATATTCAAGTTACTCTTGTCAAATTTATCAGTTACATCTTGCTTTGTATAATTCGCCACATTTCTAATACAGTCTCCCTTTTTAGATATTGATAACATCTATTACTTAATATAACGCCCGACAAAAAAAAGTACATATCACTATATTTTTGATTTTTTTATAAAATATTTTATTTTTCATGAAAAAACGCATGACATGTACTCAAATTTATATATATGGATTTGAAAATAATAATATATTAAATATAATTATAAGTACAAATGATTAACGATTCCATCAAATATGAATATCAGGAAACAGATAGAATTGTTATTATTGGAGACGTGCATGGTGACATAAAAAGATTTAAAAAAATATTAATAGATGCATCAATCATAAATAATGATTTGCAATGGATTGCAGATCCCCCGAATACCATTGTTGTACAGATGGGAGATCAAATAGACAGTGCAAATCGTTCTCCTGACATAGCAGATTGGGAGGTTATAAATGATATAAATATGTTATATTTTACAACGACATTAAACAACCTTGCAAAAGTGAAGGGTGGGAATGTTATATCTTTAATTGGGAATCACGAGTTGCTTAATGTAATGGGAAATTTTTCATATGTGTCTAAACAAAGTTTGTATTCCAACAGATTACAATCATTTAAACCAATGGGGTCCGTTGCGACTATATTATCGAAAAGACCAATTATTGTAAAGGTTGGTAAAATGATTTTTTGTCATGCTGGTTTAAAAAAAAAGCATATTTCATATTTGAAAGAGAGAAATAAACCTATAGAATATTTAAATGAAATATGGGCTTATTATTTGAAATATGGAGCATTTGTTGAACAACAGGACGTTGATATATTTAATAATGTTATCGCAGACGATGATGGTATATTATGGACTAGACAAATAGGAGAAGTAGAAGATCTTGATTATGTATTAAAGGAAACAAACTCTCGATATATGTTTATTGGGCACACGCCTGTAAATAAAATACAATTATTTAATGATAGATTATGGTTAACCGATACTGGAATATCTCGTGCATTTTCGACTAATCAATATCAATATATTGATATTAAAAATAGACTTGTTGCTGTAAAAACCGTGGTTGGTGAATAATTTGTAATTCAAAAAAGTACATATCAGTTAGAATTTCAAATTTTCGTTACATTTTTAATTATTTTTATTTTTTGAATAGATATGTACTTTTTTCTATCTATAAAAACTGAATAATTTATCAACATCCTCATCATTATTTGCTACCATCTTGTAACCTTCTTGAAACATTCATAAAGGAGTTTACTTGAATCTAATGATGGAAAATAAGGCATATTTTTTGACTGCGTCTATTTGTTTAATTATATAATCTATGTATAGGGGCATTTTCATTCAATTGAAAATTATGAATTATAATATTAAGAAAATATCAATTGCAGATAGTGTACATGATTTTGGTAAAGAACTTATTGAAAGTTTTATTGATAGTAATAATGATAATAATCAAAATTACAGAGATAATATGGAAGAACAATTATTGAATGATATTACAGGATTTAATGAGTATGATCATGTTGATTTTAACAATTTAAGAAATAAAATTGAAGATACAGCAGCTGGTATAGAAGGTAAAATATCTTTTGCTGTTAAAGTAGATGATATAAATAACCCAACAATATTGAATTTCATATCACTTATTGTTAGATCACATTCACATAATAGACTTTTAACAGCAGATGTGAATAACATACCTCAAAATACATTATGCAGTATTAATCAAGATAATAGCAGCGACGGGATCTTTTATTCGCTTACAAATTCTACTATTTATGATAGGGGTTACGATATAGTGCCTGAAGAAAATTGTTTATTACCTTTTAATAATACGGCGAGACTCTCAAAAAATGATAATAATTTATTCGGTTTAGAATACATTGAAACAGGATATGATGATGTTTTATTGCAATATGAATATCTACAAAATTCCAATATTCCATCAAATAAAATAACTATTTACAAAGACAGATTTATTCAACTGCAGTCTGCCGAAGAAGGAAAATTTTTGACACTTTTCAAAAGAATAATTGAAGAATTTAAAAAAGTAAATAAACGTCAAAGAACAAATGTACGCGGTGGTGGTAAAAGAGGTCGAAGTAATGACAATGATATCTCATTATTACAATTATTGATTCATCTACAAAATACATACAAGATTAACATCATGAAAATGTATAATAAACCTGATCGATATCTGGATGAACAATCAATTGAGGAAATAATTAAAGGAGCTGATCATTCAAATATGATAAAAATACTGCTAGACTTCAAAAGAGCAGGAGATCAACTACAAGTTAAAACATCTCAAGACTTGAACTCCGTTTTCATATCTAATGATAGATTAGCAATAGCTTATGCTTATGAAATAGGTGTTCCATCAATAAAAACCTCACATTCCACAAACCTAGATGGAACGAAAGGAAAGAAATTATGTTTTTATGGATTTAAAAAAACAGAAATAATAAACGCAATAGATGATGTAAGTTACTATCAAAAAATTCATAATAATCTAGTTCAAAATCTTTTGATGTATCACAGATTATTGCAAAATTTCAAAACTAAGTTTACAAGATTTTTTAATAATACAGAAGAAAGACAATTATTATATATCATTGTTAGTTATGAATCAATTCTAACATATATTAATCAATATATCAGGATGAATCCAGTAACGAGGGCAAATCATCATAATGTATTAGATTATTATCGTCTTCAATATGATTATATATTTGATTATAGTCTTTGTGTTTGCAAAATGATGAAGATTTTAATTTATGATTCTATAATAATAGAAAATATATTAAATCAAATAAATATATTGAATGAAAATTTTAATAACATTATAAGAACACAACCGGTAGGTGGTACACTTTTCCAAACATTGAATGAAAAAATAAATGAAATTTTAGAAAGTAGTTATTATAAAAATGCATCGTTTATCAATGAATTTCATTTTAAAAACGGTGAAATCAATAATTTCATTGACTACATTTTTAATATATTAAACAAAATTAAAGATGAAGAAGTAATCGCAAACATTCAATCTAAAATTACTGAAATTAATATATTTGTGGAAAAATTATATACGATATTTATGAATAATGAAACTAGTAGTACTTCGAATAAAGTTTTGGATATATATATTGAAATTTTATCAATATGGAGAAATTCATCTCAAAAAGCTTCAATAAAAGTTAATCATATACGTAATATAATTGCTGAAAAGGACTATGAAATACCTTTTGTAAGAGATAGTGAAGTTCGTTCAGGTATAGGTAAGATTCCAAAACTAATCTCGCAGCTAGAAGACTATACGACACCAGAACTAATATATACATATAATTATATGCTAAATACATATACAACAGGCGGAAGATCAATTATAGGAAAAACGGACAATACTTTAAAATATATATCAACTATGAAAAAAATGTCAAAAATGTCAAATATTCCAAAAATGTCAAAACTTTCATATACGCCAAACATGTCATATAGTGAATCTAAACATATAAATACAATTTCCAAATATAATAATCCAAAAATATCAACACATAGAGATTTGTTAAAAGATGCTATACATAATCAATATTTTTATGAAGAAGAAAAACTTGATAAATTTTATAAGATTTTACTTTTATTCATAGCAGAACAATATTTAGATGAACGTGGATTTTTTATTTCATTTAAAGACTCATTTCATAAAGGAAAATTTGCGACATCTCCCATGTCAACTTCTCCTATGTCAACATCTCCTATGTCAACATCTCCAATGAAAACATCACCTATGAAAACATCTTCAAAAACTTCAATAAGATCTTTGAATACAACATCAAAAATAGAAGCATATACAGATGCTACGGGTGGAAATAAAACTAATACACCTAAAAACAAAGCTAATAATACAAAAAAAACGACAGTAAGAAAACGTCGTGTAATGAAAAACAAAAAGTCCATAGATACAGGATTTTTCGAATACCTTTCAAATACTTTATCAAATATATTTGGAACTAATGATAAAAAGAAATAATGTCTTTACTGTTTATATTTTTAGTTAGCACATTTTTTTTCATAATCATTCGTATATAATGATTATAATATATAAAAAATGATTATCTTTTTATTTTGTTACTACATTAAAGTATGGAAGATTATAATATTGTATTTGATAATATATATATGCAAAAAATGCAAGAAATTGATGAAAAAGTTTCACAAAAAGAGAAAAATAGAAAAATGACAAATAATAAAGAATACAGTGATGTTAATTATAGCGTAAAATCAACAATTTACAGAATTACAGCAGAACAAGAAAAAAAATTCAAAACATCAAAGGCTTATAAAAATGCTCAAAATACTGAATATGTTCAAGCAATCGAAGAAATTCAAAAAGAATCAAATTAATAATGATGGTATTGAATTGGTGATTATGAAAAAAAAGAATATAAGTAGTAGAACGTATACTAGAACAATGCAGTTTGTTAAGCAAGTTAATCATCAACAAACTAAAGAAATATCGAACATAGATTTACAGATTTACAACGATATAATCAATAACAATGTTTCAACAATTGATTCTCAAAAAGACGATTCTTATGAAAATAGAAAACAACAACTCAAGAAATATATTGCAACACTTGAAGAATTAAAGAAAATTCCTTTGATAAAGCAACGAACAATAGAATGGTTGGAAGCAAGAAAAACCCGTTTAACTGCTTCTGAATTGGAAGATGCGATTCGTGATAAATCATTGCGGCTTGCAAAAAAGAAGGCACATGTGGTATGTGATAATACAAATTATAACGCTATACCTGCGTTGAAATGGGGTACGATGTTTGAAAGCATGGCTATTAGATGTTATATTCAAGATATGAAATATAAAAATGTTTTTGAATTTGGTCTGTTATTAGACAAAAATCATCCGCATTTTGGGGCATCCCCAGACGGCATCAATGATTTAGGAATCATGGTCGAAATTAAATGTCCATATAGTCGCGAAATAAAGGATGGGTATATTCCATCAAAATATTATACGCAGATGCAAGGACAATTAGCAGTATGTGAATTGAACGAATGTGATTATATTGAGTGTAAATTTGTTACATACGAATCTATATACAAATATGTTAATGATATTTTCGAAAATTTCGAAAACTCAACAGTAAACCATGGAATAATAGCAGAATATCAAAATATTAATGATGGTGAGTATAAGTACTTATATTCAAAACAAGATTTAATATCATCGAAAGCAATTGACGATATTAATAAACAAGTATATGAATTTAAGGATGAAAATTATAAATTATTGAAATTAACTCCATGGAGAATGGATAAAATGAATATTCAAAGAGTGTATTTTGATGAAAAACTTTGGGAAAAAACAAAACCACAAATTACAAATTTTTGGGAAAAAGTTGAGGAATGTAAAAATAATCCGTCGCTTATGGACAAAAATGTAGTAACGAAACAAAGAAAAAAAATTGAATTTATTAAAGACGAAGATTAGTTAAGATTATAAAACATTTTATTTTTTGGATTTACGATATACATATCGCATTTTCCAGATGATTCTATTCCTTCGATGTATTGTTTGCCTTTTTCATAAATATCATCATTTTTTTGTTGTATAATTTTAAAATTATTTTCATCAGCAGCAATATAATTTGTATATATTATGTATATGTCAGTATCATAAGAATTTGCTCCAACATCTACATTTATTTCTCCAATAATTTCTTTATTATCATCTTTACATATAATAATATAAACAATGCCTGACATATAAGGTACATTTAGCTTGATACAAGCCTTATCAATATCATCTATAATTTTTTGATATACTTCATTCATATGAGTTATATTTTGTTGGTAATGTGAAACATAACAGTATTGTGATACATCATCTATAATACAATCAATGTTATCTCTTTGTATTTTTTTATAATGAATTAATGGACCTTCTATATCGTCTTTATATGCAATCGGCTTAGGATTTATTGTATTGTCATGTTTTGGCAAAGTTATATTTTTCATATCATTTGATAATTCGCATCCATCGATTGCATTATTGCTGTTTTGGAAAGTTTCAACATTGTTAAAGAAGAATTTTGTGAAGTTGAAATTTTGTATATTATTAGCGATATCCTGAATATCCCTTTTAAATATGTATGTATTGTTGTAAACAGTCAATAGACTAATTAATACAATTACAATCACAACTGTAATTATATAAACATTTGGATTCATCCTTTTACTTAATTAATATATAAATTTTTGGTATTTAAGATAACAAAATACTTAAAGATTTATTACAATTATTGTAATAAAAGAAGACAGGATAATGAGAGTAAGTAACGATGAAATTGCCGCGGGTTTTGATATTGGAACGACGACAAGTTGTGCTGCTATTTGGAGAAATGATCGAGTAGAAATTATTCCAGATTTTCAAACAGGATCTAGAATTATTCCTTCGTATGTTTCTTTTACAGATGAAGAAAAACTAGTTGGGGATGCTGCAAAGAGCCAATCTACAATGAATCCCAAAAATACTGTTTATGATGCCAAACGTCTTATTGGAAGAAAATTCGACGATCCAACTGTTCAAGATGATTGTAAACTTTGGTCGTTTAAAGTAACTGGTGACAAAGATAATAAACCTCTTATCAATGTACAATACAAGAACGAGGAAAAAACATTTCATGCCGAGCAAATTTCAGCCATGGTAATTCAACGTCTCAAGGAAACTACCGAAGCTTTCCTTGGTCATCCTTTGAAGAAAGTTGTTATCACAGTTCCGGCGTATTTTAATGATTCCCAGAGACAAGCCACTAAAGACGCTGGTGCTATTGCCGGCCTTGAAGTTCTTCGTATTATTAATGAGCCAACATCTGCAGCAATTGCTTATGGTCTTGATAAGACTGACTCAAAGAAAGAAAAGAATATCCTTGTATTTGATTGCGGTGGTAAAAATGTTCTGCTACCTATGGTTGAAGCCCATACACCCATTGCTTGCTGTTAAACAATGTGTGGAAGTCGGTTAATTGCTGGAAACTCCTAAAGCATTATCTACCACAACAGAATGCGCGAGCATATATGTGAAGGTTTGAAAAAGATAATGATATAAATTATATTTAAAAATATAATCACTGAAATGGACAATCAGCAGCCAATCCAGATAGTGATATCTGGCCGGTTCAACGACTAGATAAAGTAGTGTAATTAAAATTACATGAAATATCCACGAATGCCGACATTTAATTAGTGTTAATATATAAAAAAATGATATATATGTATATTCAATTCATGGTATGAAATGGAAGAAAGACAGCAAATCATTAATAATATTCTTGAAATTTGTGATGAAAATGGAAATAAAATAGATATAAATAACATTAAAATAGAATTTTCTTGTAATAAATATTCTTCTAAAAAAAATAGCATATATCATATACTTTTAAATGATGTTCATCTTTCAAAAAGAAATAAGTATTCAATAAAATATAAGTGTATAACCTGTGATAATATAAACAATGTAGGAACAACACAGTTTTTAAGAAAAGTTAATAAATGTTCTTATCGTTGTTATGTTTGTTGCAACAAAGAAGAAATGAAAAGAACAAATCACAGCTTAATGATGAAAAACAATATGTATGACAAAGAAGAAAATTCAAAAAAAAATTCATACATTGATTATCGCGAATATAGTGAAAAAATATTTAATGAATACGATGATGATTTCAAAGAAAAGTATTTTGAGTACCACTTAACAAAAGAAGATTATAAGAGAATTTCAAAAAATATTTTAAGTTTCCAAAATGGTAAGTACTTGATAAATGATAATATTGAATATTGTCCAATTTACAAAACTAATAATCAAATGTTATTCACATGTATGTTTTATGATAAAACAAATGATATATTATTTCGCCCAAATCAACCAATTATGAAATGTAGTAATTGTGAAATCACTTGGAGGGCTAAAAAAATAGAAAGATTTAAAAATTGTCATAAAATATTGTGTAATAACTGTACATTATGTAATAAAACATTTAAAATAAGAAATACAAAAAATATTATCAATGAAGTAATTACATATCAATCACAATTAGAATTGAAATTCATACAATGGTGTTCTAATAATAACATAGTAGTAAAAAATGGACCATATATTCCATATATGATAGATGGAGTTAAAAGAATTTATCGAGTTGATTTTCAAATTCAAGATATTTTAATTGAAATAAAAGATAATCACATATGGCACAGAGAACAAGTAAATTCTGGAAAATGGAATAAAAAAGAACACGCTGTATTTCAAGAAATTGAAAAAGGAAATTATAAATCATACCATTTAATAATGCCAAAAAATTGGATAAAAAGTCTAAATAACATTTTAACACTAATTAAATAAGATATAGTCTAATCTCATATGAAAGTATGAGAAATAACAGTTAAATGCTGTTATGGTAATAAATCGTGTTTGGGAACACACGATGTATCAATTCTCACTCTTGATGGTGGTATTTTCGAAGTAAAAGCAACTGGTGGAGATACACATCTTGGTGGGTCAGATATCGACAATCTTATTGTTGATTATCTATGTGATGAAATCAAGAAAAAGATGAAAAAAAATGTAAGAGATAATGCTCGTGCTATGAAACGCCTTAACATTGCTGCTGAAAAAGCAAAAAAGAACCTTTCATCATCTGCAACAACTACAATTGAAGTAGATTCACTATTTGATGGACAAGATTTCACTACTCAACTCAGCAAGGCTAAATTTGAACAACTAGCAGATCCTATCTTTAAGAGAACTCTGGATCCTCTTAATAGACTTCTACAAGATGCTAAGATGTCTAAAGGAGATATTGATGAAATTGTTCTCGTAGGTGGTACAACAAGAATTCCTCGTATTCAAGAACTCCTATCTGAGTATTTCAATAATAAACCTCTAAATAAATCACTTAATCCAGATGAGGCTGTTGCATATGGTGCTGCTGTACAAGCTGCTATTCTTACTGGACAAGGTAATGAAAAAACAAATGAACTTCTTCTGCTAGATGTCGCCCCACTTTCTCTTGGCATTGAAACTGCTGGTGGCGTAATGACTAAAATCATTGAAAGAAATACCACAATCCCTACCAAAAAATCACAAACATTTTCTACATATGCAGATAATCAGCCTGGTGTAGATATTAAGATTTTTGAAGGAGAACGCCAGATGACTAAAGATAATAATCTTCTAGGAAGTTTTCATCTTGATGGAATTCCTCCTGCTCCTCGTGGAGTTCCACAAATTGAAGTTTCATTTGACGTTGATGCCAATGGAATTATGAATATTTCGGCAGTAGAAAAGAGTTCTGGTAAATCAAATAATATCTCTATCACAAACGATAAAGGCCGATTGACTCCAGAACAAATTGAAGAAATGATTAAAAATGCTGAGCAATTCAAAGAAGAAGATGAAAAAATTAGAAAAAATATTGAAGCCAAAAATGGTCTCGAAAATTATCTTTATAATCTCAAAAATTCTATTCTCAAGGAACCAGAAGATCCTTCACAAAAAAGTCCTAATTTCGATGAAGTCAAGCAGGAGGCTGAACCAATCATCGAAGAAGGTCTCAAATGGTTTGAAGAGAACGATAAAGCAACAACCGAAGAATATACAGAAAAACAAAAAGAAATTCAAGAGAAGATGAATCCTCTTATGACAAAACTATATGGCAATGGTCAAAATGTTAATGTTACACCTGGCGAAATGCCCGAAGGAGCTCCTCCTCCTCCAACCGTAGATGAAGTTGATTAATTAGATATATTTTTTATATCCAATAGTAGACATATATATCATTAATGATATACCATATATGATAATTATACCAACTCTTATCCAATTATATATATAATATAATTCTCTGTCTATATTTTCACTACATTTGCAATTTATTTTTTTAAGATAGTCAATATATTTTATTGAAAATATTACATTTACAAACCAAATAATTGTAAAAGGAATTTGTAATACAAATGGTAATTTTGAACAAGGTGTTTGTATTTGTAATACAACATATATATTATAGATACATACAATTGTTGTAAATACTAAATACAAACCTACGGCGTTTTTGATAAAGGAACGATATTCAGTATCGCTACATTTGCAATTAGTATTTTCCATATTTTCTATCCATTTTAGCGTTGATATATATACAGATATTTCAATATAATAGAATATTAATGCAAAATACACCCCCCATATGATATTTACAACATTCATAAAAGGGTTTATCGCTTTTAAAATATATTAAGAAAAATATAATAATAGTAGTTAAATATGCAAGGTTTACAGAACATTGGTTCTACTTGTGCTATTAATAGTTTGGTACAAATTATATGTCGAACAAAGGCGCTAAGAGATATTTTATTAAATTGTGAAAAAATACCAGATAACACATTTGCACACGAGTTATATGATATTATAGATAATATGTACAATAAAAATAATTCATTGTGTCCAAACAAATTTGTAAAAAAGTTCTTCAAAACATTTGATGGTATTTTTAGATTTGGTGAACAAATGGACATTAGTGAATTGTGGATATTTCTATTCAATAAATTATCGACAGAATTAGGAACAGATGCTCTTCCACCAAATATTGATAATTTGAATATCAAAATGAAAAATATCGATAATGTTTCATTATGTCAATCTAAAGATTTAATCAAACTGTGCGATAATAAGGTACTTACTATAAATGAAAAAAAGACGAGTAAATGGTGTGATTCTGCAACTGGTATATTATTAAAAATACTAAAATGTAATAAATGCAATAATCATATCTACAATTTTGAACCATTTATCTCGATACATTTAGATATTCCAGAAGAACCAAAATTACATTCACTTGCCTCTATGTTTCGACAATTCTTAAATCCACAAACTCATAAAGACGATTGGAAATGCGAAATGTGTAATGATAAAACTGAATATACACAAGTTGTAAAAATATGGAGATTACCCCTAGTATTAGTATTTATTGTAAATCGTTTTGGTAATTCATTTATGAAAAATACTAAACCTATTAGTATAAATACTGAATTGTCAATTAAAAAAGGGACAGTTATTACTAATATGAACAATGATATGAACTATTCTTGCAATGCTTTTGGAATGCATTATGGAAATATGTCAGGGGGGCACTATTGTGCTTTATGTAAGACAGATGATAAATATATATTATATGATGATCTTAATATTCATGAGGTAAATGAACAAGATATAAAAAAAATTTATGGATGTAATAAAGACGCTTACATGATAGTTTATAGTTTATGTTGATTAAATAAAGTGTGCTTTAAATGCATCCCACGAACTTGAACTTTGAATTGCCGAAAGTACATCTACGTCATTCAATGTCATATTTTTGCAAGATATACCACCATTTACTGTCAACGTGTGAGCGTTATCTGGTTCACAATTAATTCCCACATAAATTCTTTTTTGTGTACTAGATGTGCTGATTTCTTGTGATTTTAATGTTAATATAGGATTTTTACATATATCAGATATTGAAACATTTCCAAATATATTTAAAAGATATTGTGAATTATCTATGATATCTTTAAAGCCATATCGTACGAATGATTTATTATTTAAACCCCCCATATTAGCAAAAGGCAATCCTATACTTACTTTTGATGAATAGTTAGTATAGCTTAAACTTTGGTTATGTTCTTTTTTATTTTTCGTATCAATACAAATTATATGTTGCTCACCAAACGATAATATTTTGTATTTATTACTATCGGTATATGAAGAATGTTGTAAAAATCCAATTACTTCGTTATCGTTTTGAAAGTAAGAGTAGTTTCTATCAAAATTATCTAATATTTGAAAAACTTGCAATTCATTTGCATCAACATTATTGGTAATTAATCTAATATTATATTCAGATATTGAATTTTGCAAATTTATATACGGCGTTCTATCTTTAGATAGAGTTTTAATGGCTATTGATGGATTTTTATTTACGCCTGTATCATTTTGTACAATCAAGCCAAAATTTTTTGTAACACCAGTACTATGATCAAGCACATTATTACCAACCCTTATTTCACAACACGTCAAAGCATCAGGGCTTTCATTCTTTATTAAAAACTTTGTTTTTACATTTACTTCATTGTTACTGAATGATAAATAGTCATTATAACATTCGTTGAAGTATAGTTTTGACACATTAATATTACTGCTAGTGATATTTGAAGAATATACATTAAATATTGACATGTTAGAAGATACGATATCAAATGAATTTAATTTTGTTGTTGTAATATTATTTATATTTGAAATATTGTTCCCATTAAGAGATATATTTTTATTCCCATCTTCTGTATTGATTGTATTAACATGCAAAGTATTTATCAATGAAATTCCAGGCGCGTATAGCAAGTAATTTGATGTATCTGGTGATCTGTTTCCTAAAGATAGTGTACCTTTATGTGATAAAGATCCTTTAAAGGTATTATTTGAACTAAATTCTAGGAAATTTGGAGGATTTACAATCACTGCTTCAAATACCTGATAGTTAATATCCTTATCTAATATAGATGTATCCAATCGAAATTCATAGTTTATTGTGTATGTGTTGTTATTATTCATTACGTGATTGTAACTATACTTGAATATATCACTTGTTATGAATAGATTAGTGTTTTCCAATGATGTATTTTTGTCATAGAGTATTATTGTAATATTAACTACATTACCATTATAAGATTCTCCATCTATATAAGATAAAATTTCTTTTTGATTATAATATTTTGGAAAATAGATTTTATTTATAATTTTAACATTAGTGCTAGCAAAACCATTATTTTCTATTGATATTTCACTCATTGGAAATATAATATTTTGGTTTAACTGTATCTTATTGAAATTAATGATTTGATTATTTATTACATTCATTTCAAGCATATTCGTATTGAGTAAGTACAAAATATTTGTTTTTTGATATTCGTTTGGTGTTACAGTATTATTTACAATGATATCACCACTTATTTCATACAAGACTGGGTGAAACTTGTCTTCTGTTGCAGATATACTAAATTTTGTATTTTTATTATTATATACATTACTTGTATTGAATGTAGAAATATAATCAATGTCTAATGTAATTAAAGGATTTCTACGTATATCATAGTCGTTTGTACGGTCGTCTGTTCTTTTTATATGTAATTGTGCTTTTGGATTTCTGGTACCAATCCCAATATTTGCTTCTTTTGTCATATGATATATATTTCCACTTCGATAATTTGTTCCGTCGTATCTTATTATATTGCTAGCATTATTGCCATTTATAGTTAAAAAATTATCTGGAGCGTCGGTATTTAATCCAAGCAATCCATTTTTATTTAGTACTAAACTATTTTTTGTCACATTTGTATTAAAATTTTTGCTGTTAATTGTAATTATATTATTGTCATCTTCTTTTTTCAATAGATACAATGCAATACTGTTTGGTGTATTTGCTGTGTTTTGTATCGATAGTGCATTTTTGACAGACATACTTTCGATAGAAGTAGAACTATATGTTGCATTTTCTATAGTTAATGAACTACCCACGCTTGAAATTTTGTCAACATATAAAGTCCCTCCATTAATATATATATTGGAAGAAATATATGTATTAACGTCGTCTATTTTAATTCGATTATTATTATTATAATTTTTTATAGAAAAATTATTCGTTTTAAACTGTATTGATGATAAATTATTGCAAGATGTTACAAAGAAATTATTAGATTCGTTTGTAAGATTAACTTCAACACCATTGTCTATTTTAGTCAACCCTTTTACTAAAAGATTGCTATTTACTATAGAATTATTGTTTAATTCAATACTATTCTCGTCAATCGAAATATAATTCGTATGATTACTATTAATTACATATTTATTATGAATTAAACCAGTTGATATTTTATCTTTAAAATTGATAACTACATCATCGGTCGAACTTAAATTATGATTTAATAAAATGACATTTGAATCAAAGTAAGAATCTAATACAAGTACATTATTTGCATTATTTAAACTTGATACAGTATATTTTGAATTAGGGAACCCAACTTTAACAGACATTGTTTTTACTGTTTTTATATATATAATATATTTATTAATGTTGCTTAAATATCTTTAATGATGAAAAAATAATAAATATATATTGAAAATAAAATTAAAAAAATACTGTTAAAAAAGTCAAATATACCACCGGCAGGATTTGAACCTGCGAGGGTTAAAAACCCATCTGATCTTAAGTCAGACTCCTTGAACCAGGCTCGGACACAGTGGCATATCTACCCTTGAAGGGCAGTATTTTATATAAAAAAAACTTATCGCTTTCACGATGTATATATAATATATATTATCTTTATATATTTTTCTGAAAAGCATTAACTTCAAATAACTAGTTATTATTATACATAGATATTACAGTATATGATACGAAAAAACTAACTAACGTATCTATTGTATAATGATTTCTCGATGAAATTGTTATCAACCATACCAAAAATATAAGTGATATATATAAAATGTGCATTATACTGGGTAATTTTGGATACAACGCCATATATGTGATAAATACAAACATCATGTGACCACTTGGTAATAAATCATTACAATAACCCAAACAATGTGTAGATTTTATTTCACATTCATTACTTGAATCTGGCAGTATTGTTACAGTTGTCATAATTAATTTAATGATTATACAAATTATAAATATAGTAATAATATCTATGATACATGTAATTCCATTTGAGTTCACAAGAACACAATAGATAAGTGTGATGAAAGATATAAGATATACCAAAATATCTCCTACATAATAATATTTTTTCAAGTTTGGTAATATATAGTGTCCAATATCAGGTAATGGGTTTGAGTTAAATGATCTATTTTCACTTACTCTATGTTGAATATATTTTCTAAAATTTGGTTTAACAATAATATACACAATTGTCAATGTCAAAATTATTAGTATATTATTCATCATTATCTTATAATATATAAAAATAATTTAAATATGAGCATTAAATAGTTTTCTTAGTTGTATTTAGAAATGATATGGAAAATATTTACTTATATTTCCATTATCGTATCATCTGAAACAATAGCACAGTTTCTTATTAAACAATCTAATAATGTAGGCAATTACCATTATCACTATTTACTTCTAGGTATATTTTTTTATAGTTTGGTAGCATACTCATTACATTTAGCATACAATGAATTTCCTTTAAGTAAAGTAAATGTAATATGGTCTTCGTTTACAATTATATTCTCAATTCTATTTGGTTGTTTTATTTACAATGAACATATTAACTATAAAACAATAATTGCAGCAATGTTATCAATGATATCAATATGGCTTGTATATATATCTTAATATTTGTCATTTTTGAAATTTTGTTTCGCATATTCCCAACCATATTGAAACATCTTTCTTGATTTGTTAATGTCTAAACATATTCGCTGATCAATACCAGAATTTTTATTTGAGCTATAGATTTTATTAGCATCTACACATATATCAAACTCAACTTTTGGTTTTTTGTGAAAAAAAACACCATCTATATATTTATTATTTTCATATTTAGTCCATATTCCTTTACCACATATAAATGGAATATAAGAACTACATGTTGCATAATTCACTGCTTCTTCTAAGTTGTTATATTCGCTTATGACTATATTTTTTGGTAATTTATTTTGTATTTTTGTGACATATATTGATATTGGAATATTAATATTATTTTTTGTATCTTTATACTTTGCCAATACATTATTCCCAATTTTTTTATGAACATGTTCCATACTTTTCATATCATATATTTTAACAATCGTTGATTCATTTCCAATATATGTATTCCATAACCTATCATGATCAGTTAAATCATTTTCCAGATGATATATTAAAGAACACCATGATCCGCCAGAAACTCCATGAAAATGATATTTGTTAGAATTCATAACTGTTTTAATATATGATAAAGATCCTAACGAATATGGGAATAACAATCCAGTAGAACCTACGTAAATTTGAAATGTGTACGAGTAACATATCATAAATGGAAACATCATAAATAATAAATATTTTGACATATGTGTTACTTTTAATATATAAATTATTATGACATTTTCATCATAATATAGTAGTTTATGTTCGGTAAAGTAAAATGACTTCAATACATTTTGTGGTCAATTGTAACAACAAGTTGAATTCGGTTAAGCATACTATTGTTTCTTCATTAATACGATCATAATCAACAATACTTTTCATAAAATTATCGACTTCGCTTTGATTATTAATATCTATTTCGTAAACATTGTTTTCTAATTGTAATATGTTCAAATGTTGAAGATATATTTTCAATAATTCATAAATATTTAAACTAGTTCTATACCATCTATTCTGTAAGATAATTAATCTAAATTTTAATGAAATATTCACAAAGTTGTCAATATTATACGTACTTTGTATGTCATGAATCAAATAACTCATCATTATATTTGAAATTAACATATGTAGGTAATAATATGGATTATCACTCCTGTATGTTCCTCTTATGTATACATCTGTCATCGTTAAAATAATTTTTATACATTTCATTGAGCACTCTCTTGATTTTTCATCAAAATTCATTAAATAATTCAAACTGAACTCATATTTGTTTTGTTGGGTTATGGTATTGTTACCAATATTAGAAATTAATCTAGATACATCATCAATATTAAATGCGGATTGTTGAATGATTTCATAAAAATTAAGAATATTTATATCATGATATCTGAGAGCGCGATAGCATAATTCATTATTAATTATATTTGAAAATATGTCATATTTTGACATATTCATTTTTAAATATGAATTTATGACATGGCATTCTTTAAATGTTAAATTAAATTTCATTATTGTCGAAATTGTGTCATAATTCAAATCAGATAATGTTATCATATTAGAATTATCAATCATCGTTGATTTTATTTTATGAATTATACATTTATCATTTTTTTACCACCGCGAAGTCTAAGAACAAGATGTAAAGTAGACTCTTTTTGAATATTATAATCACCCAATGTTCTTCCGTCTTCTAATTGCTTTCCTGCAAAAATTAATCTTTGTTGATCGGGCGGAATCCCTTCTTTATCTTGAATTTTACTTTTTATCATATCGATTGTATCGGAAGACTCTACTTCAAGTGTTATAGTTTTTCCTGTCAACGTTTTCACAAAAATTTGCATATTTTCTATAATTATAATATATAATCTAATTTTTAAATGTGATTTTATAAGTAGAAGATAAAAATAATGTCTCAATCATCTCAACAAAAAGAAATAAACTATGGCGGTAATAAAAAAGTTCACGAAGGACCTAAAGGTGGTCTTTATATAATTGTTCAATGCAAAGGCAAAAAAGTAAAAAGATATATTACAAACAAAAATAAATAATTTTTATTATGATATGTTTTTATATATTACATATTTAAGGATTTTTTTAGATTAAATATATAATATGTTTGTTTCTGTTGAAATTCTAGGAGGGCTCGGTAACCATCTTTTTCAAATTGCTTTAATTTTGCATTTTTTGAAAATGTCTCAACGATGTAATAAATACAGACAAATTGTTTTTAAGTATTCACATGATACTGGTAATAAATATAATTTACCTCGAAAAACATTTTGGAAAACGTTATTCAACGATCAATTTAATGTTCTTGGCAATGACGAATTCAATAAAATAAATTTTTCCATGTTTTACGAAGGTGAACATCATAAATTTGCGATGTTACCATATGATAGCAATGATAATATTTTATTCAAAGGATATTTTCAATCATTCAAATATATAGACGATGATATAAGACAGCAAATGATCAATTATTTGTATAGTAACAAAGATATATTTACAACTTCTCTTAATAAATATGACTTGATTAAACAGTTTTTTGGTAATGAAATAGGAGATAATGATATGGTAAGTTTACATATTAGAAGAACAGACTAT
>Ga0129336_10000081_pt1 | contig 42501 bp, 9 predicted proteins | sample CPB6_02_DNA_FD_96878 | JGI IMG/M metagenome (GOLD analysis project Ga0129336, IMG submission 96878) | Freshwater to marine salinity gradient microbial communities from Chesapeake Bay, USA - CPBay_Sum_0.6_0.2_DNA | ecosystem: Environmental > Aquatic > Marine > Coastal | place: USA: Chesapeake Bay...
AGTGTTTATAGTTTTCCAAGTGTTGGATATTCAACTTTAACATATACTAATCCCAGTCTTGTTGCAAAAAATTATAAAGTTTGGGTATCATATGATACAGTAACACTACCTTCTGCTGTTAACAGCTCTAATATTTCTAACTGGGTTGATGGTGCAATTATTAAAACTGTAGGTTTTATTGATACTATAATGTATCAAAATTTATCAAGACCACTTTTATCTGGTTCATTGTTAGATGGTGCAAATGCAAATGATATAGTTAATAGGTCATCAATTGCTCCTGATCAAGTTTTAACAACTGCAGGAAATACAGTTGAATTTAGATTTTTATCAGGGCAGTTAACTTTTAACTCTTCATTTTTCTACTATATCACATTAAACCCTGGAGAAACAGTAAGTTTAAAATTTAAAACTAAAGATATTACCTCACCTGGTTGGTTATTACAAGCTCAGATGATGGTAGAAGAAAGATAAAGTTGCAGTTTGTTGGTTTCTGTAACAACTGGTAAAACCCCTGCACTCGCGGGGGTTTTGCTTTTATACTTATATTTGTTAAAGTCATTTATTTTTAGTATATTAATTATTATAGTATGAAGGAGTTTAAAAGCCCAGATGTAAAAGCCCCAAGATATAGACCAGAGGTTTTTACAATTATGGATAAAGAGTTCTTTGAGAATTTTAAAAAAAAGCATCCTAAGTATAAAAACTTAGATAATAAAGATTTAAGAAAAATTATTAAATATTTTAATAAGTCTTTTTATCAGACAGTTATAGATACAAGAGATGGAGCTCAACTGCCTGAGCAGTTGGGTTGGATTTTTATTGGTACATGTCAATCTCCTAAAAAACAAAACGTAGACTTTGTTAAGTCAAAAAAATATGGAGTAACTGTTACTAATAAAAACTGGGAAACAGATGGTAAGCTTGCTAAAATATTTTTTACAAGTTATGCATTAAAACACAAAATGAAGAATAGAGAATTTTGGAGTTTTGTTGCTTGCAGAGATTTTAAAAGATCTGTATCTAAATCATATCCAGAAAACTGGAATATGTATTTAGTTGTAGAGCCTACAATTAGAATTAAACTAAATAATTCTATTAACTATTTGGTTAATAGAACTAAGCAACAGGATAAAGAAAAATTAAAATATTATAATGAATTTGAACTATGACAACCATAGGAGAAGCAGTATCAAGAGTTAGAAATACTCTAAAGGCAGTAAAAGAAGATCCATTTTTAACTGATAGAGTTATCTATAGCTCATTAATTAAATATGGTCAAACACTCTTAAAGAGAGAAGATAATCAATTTAAGTTGATGAAGATTAGTTCTATCTTTCAAGTACTTCCATATCTTGAGCTTATTGATGTAGATAAAGTAGAAGCAGGATGTTATGGTGTGTATTCTGGGTGTTATTTTAAAAGAACAAAAGAAAAACTACCAACTATACTTGAAGGAACATTTGGTCCAATTATACGTACAGTATCTTCAATAGATGGTACAATAGAAATGTTTAGAACAGATCCTGGTACTTGGGTTTCTATGACTAAAACAACAACATTTAAATATAACACAAGAAAATATTTCTGGTACCTAGATGGTTATCTTTACTCTCCAAATATAGATTGGGAAGCACTTAGAATGGAAGCTATATTTCAAGGAGTAACAGATCCTTGTGATGAGAAAGAACAATGTGAAATAGCTCAAAATAAACTATTAACAATTCCAGAATATTTGTTTTCTGAAGTTGAGCAATTTGTAATTAAAGAACTATCAATGTCACTATCTGTTCCTTCAGATGGTCCAGATGATGGTCAAAATACTCTTAGATAATGGACTTTAACTACACACTTAAGTATAGAACATTTGATCAATTGTTAGAAGATGTAACAGTTGACTTAAATACATTTGCTCTTGAAAACATGATAGAGCCACAGCAATTAATTAAGCTGGTTAAAAAAATTAATTATGATCTTGGTTTAAGAATTAATCAACAAAAAGAAGTTATACTTGATGTTTGTCATGGTAGAGTAAAATTGCCAGATGATTTTTATACATTTAATTTTGCATTTGTTTGTGGTAATTATACACAGCATATTGGATATGATTCATATGCTGCAGGTACTACTATAATGGAAGTACCATATCAAGAAACTCCTGCAACTGTAGATGTATGTGCTCCTGCAACTGTTAACTGTAGAACATGTAATTCTAATCCATGTAATAAAACTGCAGCTTGTGATCTTAATTTTCCCATAGTAGATCCAATACCTACAGAGTATGATCCTAATAATCCTTATGGAGATACATGTATAGCTCCAAGGGTATTCATGAACTGTAAAGGAGATAAATGGGAACTTGTTCAAATAATGAATAGCTCTGGTGCAACAAGAGTTTATACAGATCTATTACCATTAAGAATGAAAGCCAGTCAAGAAATAGAATGTGACTGTCCTAATCTTTATTATAATACTCCAAACCAAGGATGGATAAAAGGAGGATTTTTATTTACAACTTTTCAAACAGGAAAAGTATATTTAAATTATCAAGGTCAGATGGAAGATGATCAAGGTAATTTAATGGTGCCAGATCATGATCTTATAAATGAGTATTATGAGTATGCATTAAAAGCAAGGATCTTTGAAAACTTATTTTTAAATGGAGAAGATGTTTCACAAAGAATTTCTTTAATTGAACAAAGACTTAGAACAGCAAGAAATAATGCATTAAGTGTTGTAAATACACCTAACTTCAAAGAGTTAGAACAAATGTGGTGGACAAACAGAAAAGCTATGTATGGTAAATACTATTATATGTTTGAAAGCTATTCTCCCAATGCAGCATATTATAGAAATAGAACTGGAAATAGAATAATATAATGGCTAAAGGTATTCAAAATACGGTACAAAGTATAACAAATAGTTTTTCAAAAGGTCTTAATAAAGATACTGACCCTTCATTTGTACAATCTGGATTATGGGTTCATGCAAGAAACATGGTAAATAATACAGATGAAGGTAGCTTAGGAACATTGTCTAATGAAGATTCTAATTATCTCTGCGGCACAAGTGGAGAAACAATGATAGGTGATAAAAAAATAATAGGCTTAGTACATCTTTATTCAGATAAATGGATTGTTTTTACTGTTGCTTATGTAAACTATAAATCTACTAATTCTGAAATAGGTTTATATGAAGAAGACTATTGTAGATATAGACCTATTGTATCATCTCCTTGTTTAAACTTTGAAGAAACTAGTCTTATAACTGGAGCTTCAAAACAAAATGCAGATTGTTCATGGGAAGTATATTGGGCTGATGGATTAAATGTTGATAGATACATGAACATTGGTGATCCTAAAACTTGGCCAGATCCTAATTATGTTTGGGGTGGTTCTGATTCAACAACTGCAGGATTTAATTATAATTACTATTTAGATGCAAATGGTGTAAAGTATCTTTGGCCTATTACAGCATGGGAACAAAAACCTTCATTAGGACCATGTATTATCTATAATGATACTAATCAACTTGACTGTGATAAAATAAGATTAGCATCACTTGTAAAAACACCTTGTGTAGAATTATCTATTGCTCCAGGAACAGGAACTCTTGAAAATGGAACTTACTTTGCTGTAATTGCTTATACAATTAATACACAAAAAGTAACTAACTATTTTTCACCAAGTAACCTTCAACCTGTATATTCACAAAATGATTTATCTCATGGATCATTACTTTTAAAACTAGATTTAGATACTGAAAATTTTAGCCAATTTGAATTAGTAATAGTAAGATCAATAAATGAAAATGTGCAAGCAAAGCAAGTAGGATATTATTCTACATCATTAACAACAATACAATTAGATGACATTGCACAAACTCTTGTTACAGTTCCTCTTTCATATTTAAATATTTTAAATCCAGTATATGAAAAGTCAGATCAAATTGCAAATATTGGACAGTATCTACTTAGAATTGCACCAACATCAAAATTTGATTTTAACTATCAACCACTAGCTAACTTAATTAGTACTAAATGGGTATCAGTTGAATATCCTGAAGATTATTATATTACTGGCGGATCTAAAGTAGGATATCTTAGAGATGAGGTATATGCTTTCTTCATTAGATGGGTATACAATACTGGAGATAAATCTGCATCTTATCATATTCCTGGAAGAGCAAAAGAGATTTATCCAACTCCTAACCCAGACAATGTACCTGCTAATACTTTAGATACTGATACTTACTTTGATAAAAATAGTTTTGTTGATAATAAAAGATTATTTGAAACTGTAAATACAGCTTGGCAAACAGATACATTTGCTCCAAACTATCCAATACTTCCTGATGGTGGTGTTGTTTTAGCTAAAGGTATAATGGGTTATTGGGAATCAACAGAAAAATATCCTAATCAACCTGATGTATGGAACTCAAGTGCACATTGCTGGACAGACTCAACAGATGTTAGATATGATCTTTGTGGAGAACCAATAAGACATCATAAATTTCCTGATAATGGTTTAACTCCTGAAACATATCACTTTAGAGTAGAGAATGCTAATGCATCTGATGGTAAAAAGTTTATTAGAATAATGGGTGTAGAGTTTGACAACATTATTTATCCAAAAGATAATGATGGGAATGATATACCTGGTATTGTAGGTTATGAAATATTAAGAGGATCAAGAGAAGGTAATTTAAGCATAGTTGCTAAAGGTATGATTAATAACTTTAGAACTTATCCAATACAAGGAAAATCAAAAGGTAATAGAACTGGATTATATGCAAACTATCCTTTTAACTGTTCAATACCATTGAATAACAGTGCAAACATTGGAGATCATGATTATTACTATAATGATCCTTTTATAAAAACAGTTGACATAGATTCAACAACAGGACAAGAAACTTTTATAAATCAAAGTATACCATACAACTTACTAACATTTACATCTCCAGATACAAGCTTTAGGAATCCATTTATTAATCAAACTGAATTAAAAGTATATGGAAGTTTGCAAGGTAATTCTGTACATTCATTTGTAATTCCTAATAAGCATCCTGAAAATAAATTAATGTCAAATGACGCTGTTACTGCAGCAGTATTTGTTGGTTTAGGTAATGCTCTTTTAAATCTTCTTGGTAAAGAACAAATAAGTACTCCAGCTGTTGCTGACTTTCAAGTTCCATATCAGAAATATGATAACTGGACATGGACTCCTGCTGCTGGTGGTAACTATCCTGCAATACCACCATCTCCACCCCCACCTGCTCCACAACTTGATCAACCAAATCTTGCTCCAAATGCTGTAACTGCAGCTAATACATGTTATAATAATTATATATCAGATTTAAATAATTATAATACTCTTGGTGGACAATTAGGTGCAGCCTTTGTGGGTGGTGTAGCAAACCCAAGTTTGCAAGATATATTTGATAAAGCTGCAGCCTGTTATCAACAGGCTGGACTCTATACTCCACAAACATTAATAACTGAAAATAATACGTCAACTGTACTTAATGGAATTCCTGGGGTAATTGGAACATACTTAGTTCAAATCCCTTATTATTTTACTGAAGGTTTTAATGCTACTCTAAGAATAATTCAGGCACTTCTTCCATTTAGACAATATGCATTACAATCCCTTGCTCATGGTTTTTATGCTAGATTTGTTACACCAAACAATAACTTTTTAAAAAGATATAAAATTGAAAATGGTTTTTACTTAACAGATAGAAATCAAGAAGTTCCAGATTTTTTAAATGGTGCTGGTGTTTTTCAAAGATATACAATAAACAATTTAAATAGAACTAAGACAGTTTTTTTAAGAACTTCTGCTCCAAATTCTATATTTACTTTACCTTCATTAGCACCAACAATGGGACCAGAGTTAGTTGGTACATATATTGGTTCAGTTCAACAAATTGGTTTTCAAGAAGATAACTCATTAATTAATCTTGGTAAAGCAGAAGATGCTGGTTTAGGATTATCATTTGATAATGAAACTAGATTTAATCAATTTCTTGGAAATATTGCTAGTCATTATGTAGGATTAAAATATAATGTTCAAAATCAATATGGGCAAATAGAAAGTATTAAACAAGTTGTTTCTACAACTTGTGAATATAGATTTAATCCTAATAGTATTATTGATCCATTATTAAATCCGGATGGAGATGTATATGAAGTTGTGACAGGTGCAACATGTCCAAATGGTCAAGTTATACAAAAACAATTAAGACCAACAAGTATAATTTTTGGTGGTGATACTTATATTAATAGGTTTACAGAAAAGAATACAATGCTTTTCTTTTACAATTGGTTATATAATTTACCAGATGGAACTATATGGAATTATGCATTGTACAATAACATTCCAACTGCAAGATATTGGATGAATACTGCACCATATTCAAAAGATGAAAATCCTTTTTCAAGCTTATCACTTGCACAAATAATAAATGGATTTTCTAATGTTTTAACTTCTGGTAATTTTGGAACTGGTATATTACCTAAAGGATATTATAATTTAGATAATAAAAATTATTTTAGACCTACAGATGCTGAAGGAATTTATGAAGGATTTTTTGGTATAAATAATGCATTCTTTTATTTAGCAAATTCAGGAGTAAGAGATTTCTTTGTAGAAAGTAATGTTCTTGTTGACTTTAGATCACAAGGGACATTCCAAGCACAACAACCATATATACCATACCAATATACAGATCTAAGAGAGTTATTTGATATGGATCCTGAAATAATTACTAAAGGGAACTTTTATAATTATGATTACTCATTAAGTGTTACTAAATTTTTTACACAGTATTTATCTGCAGGAACTGTACAAGGATTAAATTATGATCCTAATGTTGCAAGTCTTTGTTATACTTATTATCCAAATAGGTCTTTATATTCACTTTATCAAGATGATCAATCCTTTGATAATAACTGGCTAATTTATCTACCTCTAAACTTTGTACAGTTTAAAGATAAAATTACTACAGTAAAAGGTGTGGGCATGACTGGTATGATATTTACATTTCCAACAAGAGGCCCATTGTTCTATCAAGGTATAGATCAATTAGAAACACTCTCAGGAAAAAAAGTAACTATAGGTGATGGTGGATTATTTTCAACACCACCTCAGTCATCAACAAATGCTGATAGACCATTTGAGTATGGCTCATCACAGAATATAAGATCAGTTCTTTATTCACCTGCAGGTTTATACTATGCATCTATGAATCAAGGAAAAGTATTTGCATATGGTGAAGGTCTAAAAGAAATTTCTCAGAATGGTTTAAAATGGTGGATGAATTTATTTTTACCTTATAAACTAACAGAAGATTTTCCAGATTTTCCACATACTGATAATCCTGTAGTAGGAATTGGTGTACAGACAATGTATGACAATAAAGATTCAATATTATATATTAGTAAAAAAGACTATAAATTAAAAAATAATATTGGTAAGGTTGTATATGATAAAGGTAAAAATAGATTTAACTATTCTGGGGCATTATATAAATTAGGAGATCCTCTTTTATTTGAAGATGCATCATGGACTGTAAGCTATGATCCAAAGGCTGAAATATTTATAAGCTTTCATGATTGGCATCCAGATTTAGCATTCTCTGCAAATACAAGAATATTTACAACTAAGGATAATACAATATGGAAACATAATGATTCTTGTTCAGATTTTTGTAATTTTTATGGAAAGCAATATCCTTTTGAAATTGAATACCCAATAATTACCGGTCAGTCTCCAACAGTTGTTAAATCAATTGAATATATTTTAGAGGCTTATAAATATTCTAACTTTAATTGTGTTGATCAGTTTCATGTGCTTGACGCAAACTTTAATCAAGCTGTAGTATATAACACAGAGCAAGTATCTGGATATTTAAATTTAAATATTTTTCCTAAAAATAACATTACTCTATCTTTACAATATCCAAAATTAAATCAAGCTAACTTATCTTCATTTGATGTATTGTTTTCAAAAGAAGAAAACAAATATAGATTTAATCAATTCTGGGATATTACAAAAGATAGGGGTGAATTTCCAATAGGTTCTAATTATCCTCCAACAGGTCCATTAGTTCCGGGAACTACTGTACTTCAAGGAAATTATTCTGATCAATTTATTTGGAATACACAATCTAATGGTTATATTAAAAACTTGAATCAAAATAATTTAAATTATGCTAAACCTCAATTACAGAGAAAAAAGTTTAGACATTATTTAAATTACTTATTTCTTTCTAAACTTGCTACACAAGATGAAAGAAGTATAAATTATATTTTGAAAATAGTAAATAGTAAGAATCAAGCATCATTAAGATAATGAAAAAATCATTTAAGAAATATGAAAAAGCTGGTTTACCCGGTGGTCCAAATGAGTTAAAAAGATTTACTCAGGGATTTATTATTTCACAAAGAGGACAATGGGATTATCCAGGTCTTCCTACTGCAGTGCCTACACCTACTGGAAAGATAACCATGAAAGGAGTAGAAGATGATTTATTGGGTATAGATAATTTAGGTAATGCACAATACATGACTCCAGGTAATGAGTATCAGTTTGAAGGAGACATGGTGTATGAAATACCACAAGCTAAGAAAGGTGGTAGTAAAAAGTATCCTAAAAAATATTCCAGAAGCTTAATGGCTAGGAATATATTATTTACAAAAAACCCGTTATTTAAAAAATCAAAATCTGTAAAGAATAAAATCTTTGATCCTAATTCTCCATATTTTCAAGATGGTGGTATTACTAAACTGTCACCAGAAGAAGAAATAGAATTTCAAAAATTTTATGCTACACTTCCTGAAAATCTTCAAACAGATGATGCTACATATGATATAAGGGGTTATTGGGATTCTGAGGGAAGACCAGAAAAATTTAATTATGATCAACCCAAAGAGAGTGATGGTTATTATCATGCATATAGTATTAATCAAAATACAGGAGAATATTTAAAATCACCTGCACATGAAACATTTCAGCATGCTGTAGATGAAGATAGAAAAATTGGTTATAGACCAATTCCAAATGTTTATGGTAGAAATATAGCAACTGAAAATTCATCAATTGCAGATTCTGATGCACAAAGTTTTTTAAGAAATATGATTGGAGCACCTAGTTATATTGAACTTGAACTTGATGATAATCAAATAGAAGAATACAGAAAAGGTGGATATATAATAGAAGACATCTCTGTACCTTCATTAACTAGAATGGATAATGGAGGTAATCCAATAAAACAACTTCAAGAAAAAGAAAAAGCTGCTGAACTTTCAAGATTAATTGCTAGTGGTGCTGCTGCATATGGTGCTAATGATGGAGCAAACTATAAATCTGGTGGTTTAATTGAAAAAAAATCTTCATTGCTTAAAGCAGATGATGGAATAGAGATTTCAGATAATTCTCTTTTTAATGATAAGCTGCAAGAAATAGCAGATGAGTTAGGTGTTACTGTAGATGATTTAGTTGGTATAATGCAACATGAATCAAGATTAAACCCTTCAGCAGTTAATCCTTATACTGGTGCTGTAGGATTGATTCAGTTTATGCCAAACACAGCTAAAGGTTTAGGAACTAGTATAGATGCATTAAAACAAATGTCTGCCATTGATCAGTTAGACTATGTAAAAAAGTTTTATAAACCAATAGCAGGTAAAGCAAAAGACATAGGGGATTTATACATGTATACTTTTTTACCAGCTGCTGTTGGTAAACCAGATGACTTTGTAATAGGTGTTAAAGATAGTGACTCAAAAGTTTTTGGAATTAATCAGGATGCTCTTTATAAACAAAATGCAGTTTTTGATTCAGAAAAAAAAGGTTACTATACTGTAGGAGATGTAAAAAAAAGAATATCAAATTTTACTGGTAAATCTTTAACTGCTCCAAACAGAAAAAAGACTATAAAAAGAATCCCTGGAAAAGTTGAAGATACAGTAAAAGTTATAAAAAGAAAACACTATGTTGATTCTGATAAAAAAGAAGAAACAATACCAGTAGATCCTAGAATAGAACAACTTGCTGCATTTAGTAAAATTATGGCTCCAACGTCTGAAAATATTTTTCAGTTGTACAATCAAGGAATGTCATCACAAATGAAATATGGTGGCTTAACTAAAATGGATAAAGGTGGTGGTATTCAAGGTATAGAAGGTCTCAAAGAAGATTTTGCAGATAGATTATCTCAATTTATTAATGATGCAAAATCTCAAGGGATTAATTTAAAAATAGGTTCTGGATATAGATCATATGAAAAACAAAAACAATTGTGGGAAGATGCCCTTAAAAAATATGGTTCTGCTGAAGTAGCAAGAAAATGGGTTGCTCCTCCTGGAAGTTCATACCATAATAAAGGATTAGCTGTTGATCTACATGATGAAAATAGTAGAGCATTAGGTAAAGAAGAAAATCAAGAAGCAACAGCATGGGCACATGCTAATGCTAAAAAGTATGGTTTACATTTTAGAATGGGTAATGAGCCCTGGCATATAGAGCCAATAGAATTTACAGGTGAGGATCATGAACATACAGATGAAAATGATATTACTGGTGATATACTAATACCAGATTTACAAACAGAATCTAAAGTAGAATATGATGATGACTATAGTGATTGGTCCCCTAATAAAAAAGAAGTTGTAACATCAGATCCAAGACTTCAACAATTAGAAGCATTCTCTAAAATAATATCTCCAAGTAGTCAAAATATAAATATGATGTTTCAAGATGCAATTAAAGGTAATATGAAGAAGGGTGGTTTTATTTTAGAAGTAGATGATAGAGATATTCAAAAATATTTAGATGGTGGGTATATTGTAGAAGAAATAGATTAAACTTATAAGATTTATAGGATAAATTTATTTTTAGTATATTTATTAATATATAGTGTACTATGGCAAAGAAAAAAGTAAGAATTTATAAATCTCCAACAGGTGAGGGTGGATATATAAATAAAACTGCAAAGTTTATTCAAAAAGCACAAATGGGTATGCAGTCAGGTATGACTCCAGTAACTGCAGGTATAATGCAACAAATGCAAGGTGCTTCTCAAAATAAATCTTCACAAGGATCTTCAGAAGATTTTCAAAACCAAATTGTTCAAGTTGTAGTAACTTTAGCTCAACAAGGAAATGATGAAAATACAATTACTGACTATATACTAACAAATGCTTATGGTATAAAGCCAAACTCAAGAGAGTATAAAGAAGCTCAGCCTCAAATATTAGAGTTTGTAACTAACATTACATCTAAAATATCTGAATCAAACGAACAACCACAAGAAGAAGTTGTAGAGGAAGAAATAATGATGCCACAAACTTCTGAGACTTCAATGCCAGAAGAAACTGAGCAAGGTATATCAGAAGAAGATTTAATGAATCAAATTTTATATTCTGATGAAGAAGATGATGACTACTCATATAATCAAGAAGAAGATGAGTCAGAAGAAATGAGATATGGTGGAATACCAAATAAAAGAAACTATGTAAAAAAAATATTTAATCAGTTAAAAAAAGCACAAGAAGGAGATGAAGTTACTGAAGCTAATACAGCAACAGTAAAAGGAACTGAGACTAATCCTACTGAAAATGCTGGAATTAAAAATGAGTTTATTGCTGGCGTTAAAGATCAATCAAGAAATCATTTTCTTAAAAAACAAGCAGAACAAATATACAATCAAAGATTTGGTGGAAGAAGAACAAGAAGAGCTAATAGACAAATTTTTGGAACTCCTTATACACCTGCAAATGTAACTTCAGCAAATTATAATTTTGGTCCTTTAGGTGGTCTAAGGTCTGCAGACATTCAGTTTAATCCATTTGTATCTGCAAGTAATATATTTGGAGGAAGTTATGGAAACTTTGGTGGTGGCTTTACAAAAAAAATAGTTACTCCAGGTAGATTAGTTGTTGAAGAAATTAGTAGCAATGTAAACAATCAATCTATAAAAGAAGTAGCTAATGCAACTCAATCTAGTGCTGCAAGTAATTCTGTAAAGAAATCTACTCCAAAAAGTAATACTGAAGAATTTATATATTCACCAGACTTAAAAGAACATCAAGATGCATGGCAAAGAGCTTTAGATTTATTTCCAGAAAAGGAAGAACTACAAACTCGTGATGGTATAAATCCTAATCCTCAAAAAAATGAATATGACTATGAGGATGCATCTAAAGTACCTCAAGAAGATATAGATAAAGAAAATAAAAAAAGACAAGAAGAAGAACAAAAAAGAATGCCAAAAGATATTCATTTACATGTTCCAGGAGGAAGATACACTATATCAAAAGATTTAATAGAAAGGGCTCAAAGCAGCAACATAAATGAAAGTAACGCTGCAAAAGAAAAGATTAGAGAAATTTATAAGGCAGCATTAAAGGACAAAAGAAGTACTCAATCTGTAAAGGATGTAATTTTTAAATCTCGGAAAGAGAATGCAGAAAAATATTTAAAAGGTAATCAAAAATTAGCTTTACAATATGGAGGATTAATTATGAATCCTCAAATGAATGAATATGGAAATCTTCAAAAATTTATTTATGGTGGTGGAGATTATATAGATCAAGCTGACTTAGATTATACAGATTCTAAAGATGTAACAGATGCATATTTTATGCATGGAGGGTTACACAAAGCTGTTGAAGGTGAAGAATTTAATATTGGTTCAGATAAATTTAAAGTAACAGGTAATATTCAAAGTAATCCTACTAATCAATATCAAAGCCCTGCTTTTCAAAGATATAATCCAAATTTATCGGAGAGAGGAAATAGAGCTGCCTTTGATTATTTAAAATCATCTGGAACTTTAGATCAGAATGCTAAATATGATAATTCAAAAATTTATGCAACAGGTCAATACCAAGGAGGATTTAGACCAGGAGATTTTTTTACTGCTGATCTAAATACTAAAACTTTTAATCCAGCTGGTATGGGACAACCTGTATGGGGTTATCCACAATATGGTCAAAGAGGTTACTTTGGTGGAAGAGGAAGATACCAACCATATTTTAATATGTACTCACCTTTTACAAGAGGACCAAGAACATTTAGTCCTGTTGGAAATCCTGCAGAATATGCCGCAACAGCAGCTGCTATAACTAAATCAGGATTACTACCTACTGGAGTAAAATTCTCTAAAGAAAGAAAACAAGATGGTAATTGGTTTGAAAGAAATCTTGGTTTTAATAAAGATCGCATTTGGACTTTAAACTATGGATCACCAGAACAAATAGCTACAGGATTAACAGGTACTAGTGGAGCATCATCTAATGTTTCTCAACAAACTGGAGCTACTGAACAACGTAGAGGAAATAAATATAAGGGTATGGGTCTGGCAGGTTTAAGACTTAATGCTAATGATCTAATACAAAGAATAAAATATGGAAAACAAGAACAATTTCCAGAAGATAATTTTTATCCAACAGGAACTACTCAAATAGAAAATCCAAATCCAGTTGGTGCATCTAAAAGTGCAAATCAACCAATGTCTAATGAAGAGATGTTAAAATCTCAAGGAAGAATGTGGGATGAGCAACAACAAAAATGGGTTTTTGCAAAACCAAGTTCTACTCTGTTTCCAGAATCAAATCCTATACAAACTAATACTGGAACAGCAAGTCCTATTTCTACAGGAAGTGGATTACCAGATTTACAATCTAGAAGTCTCCCTGAAAGATTAATTAATCAAAAAACAGAAACATCTCTTGATGGTATGGCTGAATCTTCCGGAATGGCTGGTAAAACAGATGCTGAGATTAAAAGTGCATATCTTAAAGGAAAGTCTACTCCAACTGTAGTTGGTAAAGATAACACAACAATTGTTAATGCTGCAGGTGAAGCTATAGATCCAAATGACCCAATGTATTCAGATGATTCAGAATTAGAGCAAGAAACTCCTGAAGCTCAAGAAGAACAAATTATTGAACAATCACCAGTTAACTCACAAACATCTGTTCCACAAGAAGGTCCTGTTAATGAAAAAACTTTTGAAAGTCCTGTTACTAATGCTAACATGCAACCAGAACAAAATTACTTTCAACAACCAAACTCTGATTTACAAAGATTTACAGATAGTCAATTTACTTCAGGTTCTGGTATTCCAAATTATGGTTCATTTAATCAAGGAGATGTTTTCATGCAACAACCAGGCAGCAATCCTGTAGCTGATGAAGACTTTTATAATTCAAGCTTCTCTTCTAATCCATATGATAGAAGCATGATGCCATTTAATCCAGATTATGAACAACCTACAGAATATAAATTTGGTGTAGATCCATTAACTGGTAGTTCTTCAAGTGACATAGCAATTAATAATCCAAATTCTATTTTAAATACAATGGAAGGAAGAGATTGGTTTGCTCAACAAACACCTGAAGTTCAAAAACAAATTATTAAAAATCAAACAGGAACAGGAACAGGAACGGGAGTAAGAGCAAGAAGAAATCAACAACCAATAAATAACTTTGGACCAAGATATAATCCTGCTTCAGAAAGATTTGATCCTATATCTGCATACTGGTCTCGTGATATATATAATTTAAAGAATAGATTTAATCCAAAAATTGATTATTCAAAAAGTTATTCAGAAACTGAGGCAAGAAAACTTTATGATGACGCTTTAAATAGTCTTTATAATGATAGAAATAAACAAATAAAAAAAGCTTTAGGTAAAGATGCTCGAAAAAGTCTTTGGAACATGACTAGTGAAGAACAAAGAATTTATAACAATATAATGTCTACATATGCAGAAAAAGCAAAACAAATAGAAAAGAAAAATATTTTTAATGCTAGCCGTGCTAATGGTGGTCTTGTAAGAGCTGATAATGGAATAAATTTTTCTTCAGTATCATATGCTGGGAATCCTGTAGTTGGTCTACAAGAAAGTCCAACTTGGGCAGCTGTAGAATATTTTAATAATTTAAATCAAAATATTAAAAATCCAGATGCTGATAAATTTAAAAATTATACAATAGAACCAGAAGGAAAAGATTTATCTAATTGCACAGAAGAACAAAAGAAAGATCCAACTAGTAAATGTTATGATCCTAAAACAGCAGAACTTAAGATAAAAGAAAATAAATCTGGTACCATTAACTATGATAATATTTCAAGAGCTATGGTAGATGGTATGAATTTATTAGCAGATACTAAAGATTACTATGATGAAAGAAGAACTAAGTATATTCCAGGAATGACAGAGTTTTCAAGAGGTGAAAGACAAAAAGCTTATGAAGGATATAATCCTGGAGGATATGATCCTAGAACAGGTAGAGATGTATATCAACAAGGTTTTGAAGGTGTAATAGGTAAAAAAGGTGGGGCAATTAAAAATAAAAAATCTAAACCTACAAGTGGAGGAAATAGAATAAATATTACAGATTTTCAAGATTTAATTAAACTTGCTGGATTAAATAAAAAATAAAATGAATAAAAAACTAAACAAGCTTCCAAGAGCAAGAACTGGTTATCAAGTTCAAGGTTCTTTAATTAATGATGTTCCAGCTTTTGGTGGTGCAGATTATAATGCTTATATAGGTAAACCTGGATTAAAATCTAGAAACACAATGGGTGCTGTACCTAGAGATGAAGCTAATATAGAAGCAGAAGGTGGAGAAACATTAGTAGGAGATCTAGATGGTTCTACATTCCCGTCATTCTTTAATATTAAAGGACCAAGACACTCAGCAGGTGGAGTTCCTATGAACTTGCCAGATGATACATTTATCTTCAGTGACACAGCTTCTATGAAAATAACTGATCCTAAGATATTAAAGATGTTTGGTAAAGATCCAAAAAAAGGTGGATTTACTCCTGCTGAACTTTCCAAATCATATGAAATAAATAAATATAGAAAAATACTGCAAGATCCAGATTCTAATAAAATGGAAAAAAAGACTGCAGAGATGATGATTAAAAACTATGTGATGAAGCTTGGAGCATTAGCTATTGCTCAAGAATCTAAAAAAGGTTTTCCGCAAGGTATTCCAGTTATTGCTAAACCATACATGGAAGCTAATGGTATTACAGAAGAAGATTTAATGCCAGAGTTAGCTCAACAAAGACAAGAGCAAGAACAAATGATGCAGCAACAGCAATCTATGTCTGAAGAGCCAATGATGGAACAAGATCAACAAATGCCTCCTCAAGAGATGAATGATCAAATGATGTCAGAAGAAGAATATCCAATGGAAGAAATGGATATGGAAGAAGACTATGAAGAAATGCCTGAAGCTAGAAGAGGTAGAGAACAAAGAAGAGCAGATAGAAAAGAAAGAAGAAATAGATATAAAGGAATGGGTCTTTCTGGTTTAAGACTTGCAGCTAATGATTTAATGCAGAGAATAATGCATGGTAGGCCAGAAGAATATAGTAATGAAATTTATGGAAATCAAAATACATTACCTATAGTAGATCCAACTGTAAGAACTACTATACCTCCAGTAAATGTATCTCCAGAGCAAACATCTTATGTAGATAGAAATATTATTTTAGATCCTGAAAATGAAATGTTTGGTACACAATATGATTTTACTAAACTACAAGATCCTGAAAACTGGAAATCTGGACAGTACTATTTTAAAGATCCTAAAACTAATCAATACTATATGGCTCAAGGAGAATATGGTGATATTGGATCCTATCTTCCTAATTGGCAAAAGGTTACTTTACCAGAAGAACAAATAGCTCGTTTAAAAGTTCCTGTAAAAACAATGAAGGCAGTTTTAAAACCAGGTGCAAAAGATGAATTAGAAAATTATACTGCAGAAGAAGAAGTAAGTCAATGGTATGATCCTAAAGATTGGTTACAGTATAAGTATGATCAAGAAAGAGAAGGATTTGATAGTCAAGGAGAAACATACTTTCAACAAATGTACCCTGAAGAATATGCAAGACTTAAAAGACAATTTGGAGGTAATAGCCAATATGCACAATATGGTATAACATTAGGTGGAGGAAATCCAAATAATTATTTAGGTAGAACTAAAAAACTGCAAGGGAGTGGTCCATTTATGGCTAAACAAGGTATTATTATGGGTGGTATGCATATGCCTTTAATAATGTCAAATGGTGGAAGCACATACAATTTAAATAAATTCCAAGGTGGTGGACAAATTACTGAAGCAGATTTAACTAAACAAGACTTAGAGGTAATTGCTAAAAAATGGAATAATAATAAACAAGCTTATATTAATTTCATTAATACTAAGAATGCAATAGAAGGAAATGAAGATTTTAAAAATGACTTGTTTAAACAATATCAACAAGATATTGAAAATAAAGAAAACTATACTAAAAGTCAAAGAGAAAAACTATATAGTGGTTATGCACCAGAATTAAGAAAACTTGATAAACAAGGAGTAGTTAATCAATTACTAGCACAAGAAGAAAGAAATGCAAGGCTAGAAGCTTTTGGTTTAGATGCTTCTAAAACAGAACAAAATGTATCAGGAAGTACTGGTACTAATGCTGCAGCAAATAAATTAATAAAGGAAAATCCAGATGGACTTGGTGACTTAGATTTTTCTAGTGGTTTTAAAGGACAAGCTGCATACATTGCCTATAGGAATTTATTAGGAACTGAAAAGTATAAACCATATGGTGATTTTCAAGTAGGTAAAGATGATGAAGAAATTGCAGGAAAAAGAGGACAAGTATCTGGTATTGATCAATTTAATACAAATACTACTTTAGGGCAAAGAGTTAAGTTTGTACCACCAACTAAAGTGAGTAAATGTTTTTGTCCTGATCCTATAACAGGTGAGGAAAAAGAAACACCACTAAAAGATGGTAAGTGTGAATGTGAACAAACAGTAGATGTGCCCGGACAAGAATATCCTGCTGGAACTTACTGGCCTGAATGGACAACTCAAGATAAACTTAATCTTTCAAGAGCAAGATCTTTAAGAACAGGTATTGAGTATCCAACAGCAATGACATTCCAAAGACCTGAAGTAGAACTAGCAAAACAAGAATGGTTAGCTCCTGTTCAAGCTACACAAGCTGCAGCAGCAAAAAATATTGATGCTATTTCTAGAATTGGTGCACCATCACAGTATAAACAAGCTATTATGGGTTCATTGCAAGGAGATGTTTCAGAAGCAATTCAAAGACCAATTACAGAAACTCAAGCAAGAAATGTGGGTATTGAGAATCAAGAAAGATCTATGAACTATCAAGGTGATTTATCAGAAGGACAAAATAGACAAAATGTTCTAAATCAATATATGGATAAAGTAGGTTCTGCTGAAAATTTCTATAGAGGTGAATTAAATGCTAAAGATGCACTTACTACTCAAATGATGAATCAGGGTATTAAAAATGCTGCTGATATATATAATATTCAATCTGAACAGTATGCAATTGATCCAGTTACTGGAGTACAAGTATTTAAACAAGGAAAACCAATTAGTCCTGAACAACCTACTGATGACATGATAGCTTTTGCTCAAAAGCTTGAAGGTTCACATTTACCTGAAGATATGCAAGAATTAATCTTTAAAACACAGTATGGTAGGTATGGAGGTAGGGTTATGCAGATTGGAGGAATGGTTTATGGAGATACTGTTTACCCCTTTTACTACTATGAATAAACTTTATATGTTTATTAAACTTACAAAATTTTAATATATTTATACTATATAATATAAAACTATGGCAACGTTTGCAGCAGCCACATTTATACCTCAGATTCAACCTTATCAACCTGATCTTAATCTGTACTCTAACATTATACAGAATAAGCAAACACAATATGATAGTAATTGGAAATCATTAAATAAAATATATGGTCAGTATTTTTATGCTGATTTAACTAGAGATGATAATATAAAGAAAAAAGATTATTTATTAGATCAAATTAATTTTAATCTTAAAAGAGTTGCTGGATTAGATCTTTCTCTACAGCAAAATGTATCACAAGCCACACAAATATTTAAACCTTTTTATGAAGATAAAGGCTTAATGAAAGATATGGCTTGGACCAAAAATTATAATATGCAAGTTGGGACTGCTCAAGCTTTGCAAGGTTCTGCAGATGAAAAAAGAAGAGGAGAATTTTGGGATGCTGGTTTAAGATTTTTACAATATAAGAGAGATGAGTTTAGGGAAGCTTCTGCAGATAAAGCTTTGGCATTTGAAAATATAGCTTATACTCCTTATGTAAATGTTCAAAACAAAGCTTTAGAACTAGCTAAATCTTTTGGAGATATACAATCTGTAGATTGGTCTGATGATGGTAGATATATTGTTACTAAGACAAATGGTGAACAACTAGAAGAACCATTACAACATTTATTTGAAGCTAATCTAGGAAGTAATGCACAGATACAGTCTGTATATCAAACTCAAGCATATGTAAATAGAAAAGATTATGCTTATTCTAATGCTGCTCAATTTAATGGAGATAAGAATGCAGCAGAGATGAAATATCTTGAAGAAAACTTTAATGTACTTAAAGAGCAATCAAGAATTAGATATAAAAATATAGAAGCTGCAAATTCTACATATGATGCTAGAATTAAAGATCTTCAAAAACAAATTGCTGATGGAACAGCTGGACCAGACGCAGAAAATTTACTAAATGCATATTTACAAAATAAAGATATTAATACTAAAGTATTAGAAAGAGCAAAAAAGGATTTTGAAACTATATCAAATGGTGAATCTAGTACAGCAACAACTACTACTGGTTTTAAAAATCCATATGGAGATCTTGAATCTTTAAGATATAAAGTTGATAATGGTGTGGCATCAATGTTAATGCAAAAAGATTTTGATGAAGCAGCACATTCACTTTCTAAAAGAGGAGCTAAAACAGATGTAAAAGCTGATCCTTTTGCAGTTCTTGATCAACAACAACAATATAGATTAGAGATAGAACAAATTCGAGCTGAAAAAGCAGCAGAAGAAGCAAGGAAAAAAAGACTAATAGAAGCTGGCACACACTATGAAGATGAAAATGGAAATTTAGTTGAAGATCAAAGTCAGAATATTATTTCTTCAGGTATTGAAGATAAGGGTAATGTGACTGATGAACAAAATGTAAAAGTTCTTAGTCAACAAATTCAAGATTTAACAAGAAGTGAGTACTTAGATCCTGCAGTTACATCTTATATACAAATAATTGATAAAGCTTTAGGTAAAGGTAAGTTAAGTGAACAACAAGCAAATAGCTTTTTTGGTGGCACTAAATATACATATAAACAATTTAAAGATAATTATAATAGACTAAAGAATAATCCTGGAGGTTTTAGAGATCATTTTGCACTTTATGAAAAAGGTGAATGGGAAAATATTAATAAAAAAATAGGAAAGTGGGTTGAGCAAAATAGAGAGTTAGATATGTTTACTTTAAATGGTCAAAAAACTCAATTATATGAAGATTATGTAAACAGCTCTACTAAAATAACTGACTATGTGCTTTATCAAAAAGCTGATATAGAATATAATAGAGAAGTTGCAGATATAGTTGCAAAAGTCTTAAAAGATAGAGGTTTTGCAAATGGACATTTATTATATGATAAGAATGGAATAAAAAGGAGTAAAGAGGAATATTATGCATTATTAGATAAAGAAGGAATACTTACATCAACTGAAGCAAGAATTTATAATAATAGAAGAAGAAATAATAATATAGAAGGGCAAGATGTAGATTGGTGGGATTGGCTTGTACCTCCTGTGGCAGCTGTATATAAAATTCAAGATGAACTTGGTGATAGTGAAATTAGTAATTTAAGATATGAAAATATTTTAGAAGAAGCTGATAAAATTGCATCTAGTTCAAAATATATTAAAAAAGCACCACCAAGAATTTCTGTAGGACCAACAGAAGCTGGGACAGGAACATATGCGTTTAAAAAATCTACAATTACTGTAAACCCTAGAGGAACGTCAAAAGGTAAATTGTATTTTAATGAAATCATCCCAATACTTAATAGTACAGATTATGGGGATTTTACTAAAATTTCTTCAGTATCAATTGGAGGAATAACTAAAACTGCTAAAGATAAGTTTAGGCTTGATGGATCTTTAGCAAATTCATTAGTTCAAGACTTAATAAGGGATTTTAATAGTGCAAAAAATCCAAAATCAGAATCAAAATTAAAAAACTTTACATTGGAGTCACATCCAATTGCAGCAAATAATTCTAGTTTAGGTGCAATAACAATTAAACCAAATAGGGAATGGATAAAAGATTATGTTGATGCTGCTGGTCTTACATCATCTATAAAACAAATGGCAAAAGAAGATTTAGATGATGATGATCTTTCAGATTCAGAAATTAAAAGTTGGTTCTCTACAAAATTAGCAAACAATGGAATTAACTTTTTTATTCCAGTGCAAGATTTAAAAAGATCATCTTTATATAGATCTTCATATGAATCTCCACTTGAAGCATATGTAAATTATGCAGGATCTTATACTTTAAATAATATTGGAGGAGATCCTAATGCAAGTTATAAAATAACTAAAAATAAAAATAATACAGGAGATTATAGTATAAAAGCTACATATCCATCTTATGATCCTAATACTAAAAAAACAAAGATGGAAACATATACTGCAACATCTTTATTACAACAAGGAAATTTAGCAGCTAATAGAGATAATTTCTTAGCATTCTTAAAACAAGTACAAGATGCTAATAATCAAATAAAAAATCAATACAAATAATAATGGCAAAAGAAGAAGAATACTTTAATCCATTAGATCCATTAGGTCCAGAGTTTGGTAAAATTAATCAACCAATAGCAGATACTAAAGGTTATACAGCTTTTGAAGGTAGCAGAGTTATGTTGCCTCAACCAAACATGCCTGTGGGTAATCAAATTGCATATTCAAACTTACCAAAACTTGAAAATTTAAATGCCCCAAATAATCAAATATATGATAATGTAGTAAGAACAAATATTAATAATCCAAGTATTCCTCAAAAAGCTTTTGATATAAATGAATATAATGATTCATTAAAAGGTTATTTGGATAATATGTTTCAATCTAACCAAGATTTAAATGACTATGCAAGAATATATTCATATGATGCAGGTTCAACAAATTTAAGTACTTTTTATAAAAGATATTCTGCCTATGGTCAAGAAAAATTTGATGAAGTTGGTTTTTCACCATTAAGAGACAATGATGCCAACTTTAATGCTAGGACAACAAGATGGGATGATTTTAGCAGAATGATGAGTAATTCTTTTGTGCCATTATTTACACAAGGATTTACATCTGGATTTAAAAGTTTTGGTAAAATTCTAAGGGGAGATTTTACATCTTCAAATAGAGAAGATGCAGAAGTATATGAAACAGCAGCTGCAATTGGTCAATCTACTAAAGGTGGTATAGGTGGATTTATGAATAATGCTGCTATGAATTTTAGTTATACAGCAGGTATTATTACTGAAGCAATAGCAGAAGAAACTCTAGGAGCAATCTTAGCAGCACCTACTGGAGGATCAAGTTTATTTACTACAACTGTAAATAATGCTAGAAAATTACCTTCTCTTTTAAAAGGAGTTAAAACTGGTTATCAAGGTGTTAGGCAAACACTAAACTTAACTAAAGAAATTAGCGGTGCAAGAAAAGTATATAATGCAATTAAAGAATCACAATTTCTTAAAGGAACATTGAATCAATTAAATCCATTGAATAACACAATGGGTGCTTTAAAACAAATAAGACAAGCAGATAACTTTACAAATCTTGGTAAAATTTATAAAACGGCAGGTGGTTTATATAGAGATTCTAGAAATATAAACATGGCTTTATCTGAAGCTAGGCTAGAGGGGGGAATGGTTCAAAATAAAATTTATGATGAACTTTATAGAGAAGCTTATAAAGCTAATGGCAATAAAGTACCAAGTGATAAAGAGCTTGCAGAAATTAGTAAACAAGCTGAGCAGGGAGGATATGAAACATTACTAGAGAATGTTGGAATTATTTATGCAACCAATGCTATTACTTTTAATAATATAACAGGCCCAAGAGGTGGGCTTAGAAATTTTATTAAATCTACTACAGATGATATTTATGAAATAGCTTCTAGAGAAGGTTCTAAAAACTTTGGTAAAATTGGTAAAGTAATATATAATAGAACTTCAAAGGCTTTTGAATTAGAAGCAAATAATTTAAAAACATGGGCTAAGGGATGGTTAAAAAATCCAATTCATAAATCTGTTGGTAAAACTGTAGGTTATTTTAAAGCAAATTTTTCAGAAGGTATTCAAGAAAACTTACAAGAGACTATTGCTCAAGCAAATGAAAAATATTTTATGGATTCTTACAATAGCCCTACATTAAAGTCTATGCTTTATTCTAGAGCTGCTATAAAAGGAATAAATAAAGGAAGGCTTGATTATTTTAGTGATGCATGGGCTCAACAAAATCCTTTTACAGCTCAAGGTTTTGAAACTTTTGCTTCTGGTTTTGCAATGGGTACAATGGCTGGTCCATTAAATTCAGCTGTTCCATTTTTAAGCAGAACTTATAATAGAATGTTTAATAAAGAAGAGTATACAAGATGGAAAGAAGCACAAACTACTGTTGCTCAAAATTTAGTTAATGAACTTAATAATACTAATTTAGAAACTTTTTTAAATGGTTATACTCAAAATTTAGGTGTTCAAGAAAAAGTAGCAGCTACTAAACAAAAAGGAACTAAAAAAGAAGCATTAGATGCTGAAACAGAAGCATATATATCACAAGTTCAATTATTAAAAAGAACAGGTACATTTGGTATTTTTTCTGAAAAATTAAAAGACTTACACAATTTAACAGATGATGAATTTGCTGAAGCTGTTGGTATAGAAAAAGATCAAGTTAATAAATATAGAGCAAGGGTAGATTCTTCCATTGAAAGATTAAATAAAATTAAAAATCTATACGAAAGAGTAGAAAGAAAAAATCCTAATCCAATTAATGTAAGTGATCTTAAGGAAGATGACCCGGAATACCAAGATAAATTAATATTATATCATGCATGGGAAACAGTTAATAGAAACATAGTTTTCTTTAATGAAACTTATGATGACATATTATATAGAAGATCGGAAATAAATAAAAAGTATAATAACAATAAAAAACTAAAAAATATAAGCAATAGAAAAAGAAATTTATTGTTTAACCCTATAAGACCTTTTAATGAAACTAAAGAAGCTATTGATGGAGTGGGTGTTCCAACCGGAGATATGCTAGAAGAAATTAATCTCTTAGAAAAAGAACTTGCTTTAGAAAAAGAAACTACAAAAAATCCAGCTAAGATACAAATGCTTCAAGAGCAAATTAATCTAACAAAAGATTATGCTGAACAATATAGAGCATTAGACATCTTCCAAAGAAGAGAAGAATATGTTGGTTTAATTAAAGAAAAACTAAAAGCAGAAACAGGAACTGAATATACCGATGAGCAAGTATTAAAGTACATGGAGGATGAATTTGGTGCTGTTAATGATACACAAAAAAGAGATGAGTTACTAAAAAATTTAAGAAACTCATATACTAATTATTTAAAAACACACGCAAAACAAAATGGTCAAGAAATTTTTAATGAAGATATAGATGAAACATGGGAGTTAATGAAAGACTACTATGACTTAGATATAGAAAAAACAAAAATTTCAAAATATGTTGATGTTTTAAATGATCCAATGGCTTTCTTAGAAGCTGTAAGGAGAAATAATGATTGGCTTAAAAAAGTTACTGCTAAAAAAATTGAGTACTATGAAAAAATTATCCGTGAAGAAATGGATAATATTAGAGCTAATGCTTTATTAAATGCTCTTGCAAATAAAGGTTTGTTCATAAGTACTGAGGACATGTTAAATTATTTTGCAGATGGAGTACCCCCAACTGAAATATATGATGATATAAATAAAAAAATATATCCTATTGGCTCAAAAGAATATTCTCAAATATATCAGGATTATTTTAAAAAGTATGAAGAGTTAAAAGAAGATTTAAATCCAAATAAATCAGAAATAATTGATGAAGCATATCAGCAACAAATAAATGCATTAGAGAAAGAAAAACAAGAAAAAATTGATGCGCTTCCTAAAGAAGATGTAGAGACACAAATAAACAATTTAGAGGGGAAAATATCATTAAAATCTTTATCACAAGAAATTCAAAATGATCAGTATGCTGAACTAAAAGTTTATCAAGAAAAAGGCTCCACTAATGATAGAGATGAAATAGAAAAAAAATTAGAAATAAATGGTGTTATTCCACAATATGGTGAATTTAGAGAAGCTATTTCTACACTTACTGAAATTTTAGAAGATGAAAATGGTAATACAAAACGTGGAAGAAAATTCATTGGTGATGAAGAAATAAAAGCTGCACAAGAAGAAGGAGTTACAGGAGAAACTGGAACTATGCCTGCAGCATCTAATACAAGCACAAGAACAATAAAAATTGGAAATAAAAACTATAAAGCTAGAGTAGAATTATATCCTGATGGTACAGCAACTTATAACATCAGTGAAGTTGATGCAGCTGGTCTTCCTTTAAAAACTTTGTCAGAAACTGAATATACTGAGCAAATAGATGATTCTATTACTTCTGAATTAGAAACCGTAACTGTATATAAAGACAAAGCTGGACAACTCAGATTAAAAAATGAAGAAGGAGATATTTTAGATAGTGAAGATACAACACAAAGATATTCTTCTGCAAGAATCTATATTATAGATAAAGTATCAGATCCAGTAGAGATTGAAAAAATTACTAACTTTTATAATGATAAAATAGAGGAAGTTAAGGAAGCATATGTAGCTTCAAAAGAAAATATGGAATTAGAGATTCCATATGAAGATGTTACTCCAGAGTCTAATTTAGATACTCCAGATCTTTCTGAATTTAAAGAAGAACTGTATAATAATTATCAAAAAGAATATGTTAATAAACTTAGTCCTTCTGAAAAAAATGCTCTACTAGAAGATGAAGATTTAAATAATAAAACATTTGAAGAATGGTACTCTAGACCAGAGAACAAAAAATACTTTGATGAGTATAATAATGCAAATAGGCCTGTGCTTTCTAAGCAAGAAACTATCATGAATATTAGGGGGGTAGAAGTAAATACTAATACAAAAACATTAGAGCAACTAATTGCATATAGAGATGATGTTAATAATCAAATTACTTCAAATAATGAGGAAATAAATTCTTTAGATCCTGAAACTGAAAAAGAACAAATTAAAAAGTACGAAGAAAAAAATAAAGAATTAAGTTTAAATTTAAAAAATTTAAATAATATTATTAGTGCTAGACAGTTTGCTAATTTTCCAGAAGAAATTAAATCTGCTGTAAGGAGTATACAAAAGATATTTAAAGCTCAAAGTAAAGTAGAAAAAGGAGTAGAACTTACTGAAGATGATGAAGTAACAGGATTAAAAAAGGGTCAAAAGGCATATAGAATAAACGGTAAGTTTCATAGAAGAACAACACAAGCTATACAAGATGTTATTGATGAAACATATGAATATCAAGGTCAAGAAGAAGTAGATACTATTTTTAAACAAACAATAGCTAAAAAAGGATTAAATCCTGCATCTATAAAAGAGTTTGTAGATAGATTACGTTCTCTTCCAGATACTGGTGAAGCAGCTCTCCCTGGAACTAATGATATATTCTTTAACAAACTTCAACAAGAACTTAATGCTCTGCCTAATATGACAGCTGAGCAAATTGAATTAGAAGGGCAAAAGAATGAAATTTTAACAAAAGCAAATAAAGAAAAGAATCTTGCTAAACAACAAGCTTTATTTGATCAGGCTGAAGAAATTCAAAATAAAATTGATGGTGCTTATACAGCTCCTGTTTCTGATAAGAAAGCTGAAGGAACTAATGCTAGAGGTACTACTTATAAAGGAGAAACAACTGAGAAAGATGGATTAAAAGTTACTGAGTATTCTGAGTTTAGACCTGATGGAAAAAGAATTTCTAAAGGTGGTAGAATAATGTTACCTTCAGAATTTATAGAAGAGTATAATATAACTGATCAAGATTATTTAGATAGTCTTGAAGGAGCTACAGAAATAAGAATATATCAAGTAAGAGTAGGAAAAGATGGTAAATCCGGTATAAGTATTCAAGGAACTTTCCCAGAAGGAAATGTAGAAATGGAAGTTGCTGGTGTAGAACTAGCTGCTTTAGAAGGTACAGCTCAACCAACTACTAAAGATAATTTTGATACAGCTACTAAGAAGAATACTACTAAGAATATAATAGATACATTTTTTGCAGAAAATACATATGAAGATAGTAGAATTGCTGGTAATTTCTTTGACTTAGCTAAAGACTATCTGGAGTCTGGTAAAAAACCAGAGTTTAATGAAGAAATAATTACAAGAGAAGCATATGATAGTTTAATAGAGTATTTAGATACCATTAAAAAAAGAGTGGACTCTGGGGAATTATACATAGTAGGTAGAGACCTTATTGTATATGATTCAGATATAGTTCATCAAGATGTTAAGAAAGATAGAATAGCTGGTGAAATTGACCTTATTTTAGTAGATAAAGATGGTATTTATGTAGTAGATATTAAGTCTGGAGAAACTAATAAATTTTTAAACTTTAATAATTTAAGCACAACTAATAAAAAGTTTACTAAGAGAAATGAGTATACACTTCAAACTGCTGCATATGCTACAATGTTAGAAAAAATGATAGATAGAAAAGTTGCTGGAATAGCAATGCTTCCTATCCAAAGAGAGTCTAACAAAAAAACTAATCAAGTAATTGAAGCTGGTAAACCTTTGTCTGGTCAGTTCTTTAATGAATTAGAGTATAAAGTAGATGAAGATGGAAAAATTGTAATAAACAAAAAAATAGATCCAAAAACCAAAAAACCATTTAATGAAAAACAATTTACTATAACTGGTAATAAATATAAGTTTGATTTCTTAGTTCCATTATATAGAGAGTCAGTTCAAGAAGAGATGGATAAACTCTTCCCCAAAAAATTAGGTGAACTTGAACCTGGTGGTAAAAGAGCAATAGCAAATAGAATTAACAATATTAGAGAAAGACTATCTGAAATAACTGATGAGTTAAGTGACATAAATGTTAAAAATCTAGCAATTATAAAAGTTTTAATTGGTAATGCAGTAAAACAAAATATATCTATTCCAAAAGATATTATTGAGCAATATGAATCTAAAAATAAAAACTTAAAACAGTATACTAGCAAAGAAAAAATTAAATCAGTAATAGACAAATACAAAAAGAATTTAAATTCTTCCGAAAAGAACTTAAAAGAACAATCAGATAAGTTAAGAAAAATTAAGTCTAATGTTTCATTTGATAATGTAGATAAATCAATATTTAATGAACAAAGTGATTTTATAAAAGAACAACTTGAATCTGATTCAAATTTTAAATATTATTTTGATCAACATAATAGTTTTTATAAAAATGCAGTAGATAGAAGTCCAACAGATAATCAAATTGTTGCTATTGAAACTATGAAAGAATCTGGTCTCTTAACAGATACAGATATATCAGATGCTGATATAAAATATTTGTCAATGGTTGAAGCATCAGAATTAATTCATGAGGGTGTAAAAAGAATTCAATATTTAAAAACATCAAGTGTTGAAAAATCTAAAGATTTTCGTGAGTATCAAAAAAATATATTTGATTTAATGAAAGCAACTAAAATAAATTCTAATGATGTTTCATTAGTACAATTATTTGAGGATGCTGAAAAAATTTCTAAAACAGGAAGAACTAAACAAGCTATTGATTTATTAAATATAAAATTAAATAACTTAAATTCAGAATATAATAAAGAATTTACTAGTGATGTTAGAAAAACTAAAATCTTAAAGGAAATATTAGACATTGAACAGTTTAAAGAGGCATTAATAGATACATATGAAATGCCTATAGATATAGTTGAGCAAGTACAAGAATCAGAAATTGTTGAAGAATTTATAGATGAATTTGATACAGATATTAATGTTGGTGATATAGTATATTCAAGAAAGAAAAATAATAATACACCATATAAAGTCAAAGAAAAAACTAAAGATTCTTATGTATTATCTCCTCCAAGAGGTAAGGCAATAACAGTTAAAATTGATACTTTTGCAGATAACTATATAACTAAAATAGAAATGGACTCAGGTAATATTACTCCACCTACTGTTGAAGTAACAGATACAGAAAAAGAAATACTTAACGAAAGTCAAGTTACTGTAAATAATTTCTTACAAAATCAAGATAGCAAAACTAAAGCTTATGAAAAGGGTATTAAAAATACTCCTGAAGAAAATAGAAAAAATTTATTGAATAAAACAAAAAACTGTTTATAATGATAACTTGTAGCATTAATGATGACGCTATTATAGCTGAACTATATTCTGATGTAAGTGGTTCAATGAACCAAGCTCTAAAATCAAATAGCACATTTGATGCTATGGATTATATGAAAAATCTTTTCAAAGATTTTTCTGAGCAAAGTTCACCAGAAGTTGCAGCAAAATTTCTACAGTCTATACCAAGAATAATTATTGATGTTAAAAATAATTTTTTTGAACAATTAAAATTAAAAGAAGGATTAAGATTAGATGCACTAGATGATTTAAATACAGAATTTAAAAATCCAGATACTGGTGTTGCATCAATCATTAATACCTTAAGTGATATTTCAGAGTTACAAGAAAAAAAAGATATAATAGAAAATGAACAAAAAAATGAAATAAGTTTAGATCAAAATCCTTCAATTGAACCGCCAGTTGTAAGACTACCAGAAAGGTTTAGTACACTAAGTGCCTATGGTGGTACTTCTCAAGCATATGTAAAATTAGATCCAAATAAGAAAGAAAAGAATCCTTTTTTATCAATTGAAGATCTTAACCAAGAACTTACATATATGGTTAAGACTTTTGATAGAATAAAAGAAATACAGAATACTACAAATCCATTAAATGGAATAGTATATCAAGGAAAAAGATTAGTGTTTAAAGCTATCACATTAAGTGCGTATGCAACACCTCAGAATTTAAAATATCTTGATAAATCTACACAAAGTGAAATAGATAAGTCTAATGCTATAGTTGATAGAAATTTAAAAGTTTCTGAAGACATTAAACAAGCTAATCAAAGAGTAATATTATTAATTAGTGATGATAAAGGAAATACTCTTTACTTTGATGAAGAGGGTAATATAACAACAGCAGAACTTGGTAAACCAGTGTATCAGTTTATGAGAACCATAAGAGAAAAAAATGGTGAATATTCTGCTACCAATATGTACAATACTGAAGACTTATTAATATCTGTTGAAGCTTTTGTTGAGAATACCTACAATCCAGAAATAGATGGAACAAAAGAAGAATATACAAAACTTGTAAGAGAACAAAGAAATAAGGATCTTGAAGAACTGTATACAATTCAAAATGAAATATTAAATGGAGAAACCAAAATTTTACCAATAACAAATGTTACAAATGGTGTTCCCACTAATTTATCAGCTACAAAAATATATTTAAATGATTTAATAAATCTTCCATCTTTTAAAGATAAAGTATCTGAAATTTTAAAGAGTATTTATACAATTCCATTTGATCAAAAAAACTTTAAAAGTGGATCAGCATTTATAAAAATTAATGGTAATGACTTTTTTATAAATAGACCACTTATCACTGATGACTTAGCATTAGAAATTGCAGAGGTATTGACTAATAAAAATATCAAGAATGAGGATAAAAAAGAATATACCAATCAGTTTTTTGAAGGATTTGATTTAGGAAGAACTAGTAAACAGTATGATTTATTTTATAGTAAAGATGGTAAATCAATTTACTTTAACTTATATGATGGTTTTGGAAAAGATGCAAAGAAACTTGATGTAAAAATAAAATTAGATCAAGAGGCTCTTAAAAAAGCTGGAGATGAAGTAATAAATAAATACAAAGAGTATATAGTAGAATATCTTACACAAAAAGGATTAAAGAAAAATTCTAATAGAACACAAATTATTTTTAAAAATACAGCTTTAGCAAGTGGTGTTTATATGAGATTAAACACAGAACGTACAGGCTTTAATAGAAATGCAGATTATTTTGATTTTATAAAAGGTCTAAAGTCAGATATAGAGCTTACAAATGCAGATCCAGGATTTTATAATTATGTAGTCAATTTTACTACAGATAATAGCTCATTTGGTAAAGAGATTTTAAAAGAGCAAGATCCTTTTGATGAAGACTTTGCTCCACCAAAACCAACAGTATATGAAGAGGAAGCATATAGAATAGTAAATACTGCAACATCAGATGCATACAAATCTACTATTGACCAAGCAAATCCTTACGATAGTTTTTTAATTACTAAATATTTTATTGAAGAGATAACAAATAACTATAGTAAAAATCAAACTAGGGAATTTGCTGAAGATATATTTAAATTACTTTCAGAGGGATATAATTCAGTTTTAAATCAAAATCAAAAAGATTTAATTTTAAAAGAAATTAATAAAACTAAATTTTCTCAAAAAACAGCTTCTGAAAAAACTAATCCTCCTATAGAAGAACAGATAAGTGAGGGTATTGCTTCTAAAAATAATTCTCCAGAGAATAATACTCCAGTAAATGATATATTTAAAGAAGAAAAAATATCTGAAAAAAATAAAAAGTATTTTGAAAGGTCAGGCATAAAGCCAGAATTTATTAGTCCACTAAAAGTTAGACAAGCTAAGAGTTGGTGGAATAGTAAAGAGATGGAGCCAATGAGAAAACTCATTGAGTTTGGTCATATGGCAAACATTGTAAACTCAGATGTATATGCAAGATTTATTGTAGCAGGTGCTACTCTTGCTGATACAAGTATTATGGGTAGGTTAGAGGTTAATAAAAAGATGGGTAGTATATATCAAAACCTTACTATTTATCATGAAGCATGGCACGTATTCTCCCAGTTGTTTTTAACTAAACAACAAAAGTTAGATTTATACAATGAGCTCAAGAACTACAAAGATGCTAAAGGAAATACTCCTTATAGTAAAATGAGCTTTAGAGAATTAGAAGAAATGCTTGCAGAAGATTTCCGTAACTATGTTAAAACAGGAAAAGCAAAACAAGCAGCTCCAAAAAGAAATACTTTATTTAGAAAAATAGTTGAGTTCTTAAAACAACTATTTGGTAAGGTGCTTAAGAAGTTTAAAAAACAAGATACAGTTATAAATAGTCTTAACTCGCCAATGGCTCAAAGATTATTTAATGAACTATATATTGGAGACTTTAATAAGTACTCTCCAAGTATTGATAATCAAATGTTTACTCAATTAGATAGAGGACCAAGACAGGTTGAATATCCATCACAAGATGCACTATCTCCTGGGGATGGTCTATTAATTTCTAATTCTATTGACAATTTTTTTGCTGAAAAAATAAATGAGCTTCAAGAAGAAAGTAAAAGTGTTGGCGTAAGTCTTTCAGCACTCATGAATCCAAAATATAAATCATATTTATACAAGGATGCTAAAGAAAGATTTGAAGAAATTTTAAGACAAGAGGAAGCTAAACTTAAAACACTAGAGGGTGTTAAAGATTTTAATGAGTTAAAGACATTAGAAGAGATAGAAAGCAATGCTATTGCTATAATGAAAGCTTCTGATGGAAAAAATAAATACTTCTTTTTAACATCACAAGTTAGGGACTTTAATAACTTATTACCATCTACAAAAAGAGGAGAAAGAGTAAGAGGAGAGGATTATAAAGATAGTGTTAGAATAGTTGGTGATTTTTACAAACATGGAACAATAAAAAAGAATGGAAGAAATATAGACATTGTTCTAGTTACAAGACCACAAGATGCACAAACTCAATTTGATAATTATAAAAAAGCTAAGGCTAAAGTTTTTACTGAACTCATAAAACAACCTGTCTTAGATAAAGTAGAGATTGATCAAGATCAAGAAACTATTAGAGATAATGTAAGAATATTACAAACTACATTAAAAAACTGGGGTGATGAAAAAAGTGGTATAATAAAATACCATATGGAAAATACAGCTTATGAAGTATCTAGAAAAAAATATGCTGTTGAAGATGATTCAGTTATTCAAAATAAAGATCAAGAATTAGATGAAAATGGAGAACTAGTTGATGAAGAAGAAAACAAAGGAGGTCTAGAGCAGAATAATGAAAAAACTGGAAAACAATCTTTACAACAAACAATGAGTAAACAAACAATATTTGTTTTAAAAACATTATTGAAAGTAGATTCAGAAGGTAATTTTGTAAAAGATAGATTTGGAATTATAGAGAGAGCAGAATTTAGTAAAACTTTTGCTATAGTTGCTAAAACAATAGGGGGTATAAGAGATAGAAATGAAGCATATACAAGGTTAAAAGAAGAATCAGAAAAGTTTCCAGAATTAAAACAGTTATTTAAATATAAATTTCCTGATCCTAATAAATCAGGAGCTGAAGTTAATACATTTGAATTTGATTTAGCAAGAGGATTTTTTCAAGACTTTGCAAAACCTCAGATTGATTACCAACAACTTTATGCATACTATAGAGAAGATGATAAAGAATTAGACTTTATAGTTAAAAAATCAGATCTTGCAGTTGATAATGTTGTAACTAAGTGGATTAATACTTTTGAGACACTTAAGAAAAGTAAATATGTAAATGTTTCAAGAGATAACATTAGATCTTTAAACTTATCTGAGGTTGTAAAAGATTTTAAGGATAGTAAAAGTGATACTTTAAACTTAAATAAACAAATACAATTTGCAAAAATATTGGGTATTGAATTACAGGACAATGACAATATTAAAAAAGAGTTAGATAAACCTACTAGCGTTAGTTATTATGGTTTAGCATATATCTATGATATTCTTAAAAAAGTAAATCAACTAGATATTTTAGAGTCTAATGGTGAAACAATAACTGAAGAACAAAAACTTTTACTTAATAATTTTAAGAAAAATCCTTTAAAAGTTTTATCTGTTGGCTTCTCAGAATCTGTATTAGATAAAAGTAAAAAAGGTAAAGTAAGCGAACTTACACAGCTTAAAAGGTTAGCTGAACTACAAATAATGTATGGTTATGATAGTTCAAGTACTGCTATAATTAGATCTAATCAAACCGTTGGTTATAAGGAAGTTAACTGGAGTTCACTTCATGCTGCAGCATATGCATTAAACCAAGTTCAATATATGCATCAACTTTGGACAGATCCAAGATATAACAGTATGTCTCATCTTAATCCAGAAATAAATACTCATGTTAGACACCTTAAAATAATGTCAACATTATTCAATTTTGAAAATAAAGGTGAGAAAAAGAAAAATAAAAGTTTAGAAGTATTTGCTCAAGATGGATTTGCATTTACAGATTATTTTGGAAATAATTCTGGAAATGTCACAACTGATCTAGACCCTCTATCTAAATTTATATTTGAATTCCATAGTTTTAGTTTAGCAGGTGTAGCTGAACTTCCAAGAACTTCTGATAAAAAGTTTTCATATGGAGTTAAAATTAATGGTGGTATAGACCAAGCAAGATTAGGTTTTGATGCTTCTGAATCAGATAAAAATTTATATATAAATACTAATAAATTTTTAACAGAAGAAGGTGAGCAAATTGCAAGAGTAGGATACTTGTATGGCTATATCCAAGGAGAGTATGACAGAATTAAAAAGTTTAGAGGCCCAGATAAAGATAAATATCTTAGAATTAAAGGATATAATAATAGAGTTATTGAAAACGGTAAAGAACTTTATTCTGGAGAAACTTTTGTAGCATTCAAAGGAATGTTAAGTCAGAATACAAAAAATAAATTGTATGAACTTGCAGACCAACAATCTGATATTGATATATTAAGTTATGTCAAAGAAGTGGATAAAGAGCTTGGTACAATGATTAAGAATGATATAAAAAAATACTTTGATGAAATTTTGTCAGATATAAAATCCTTATACTTTAATAACATACCTTATATATCTAAATCTCTATTTGAAAAAGTTGGTATTAAAAGAGAAGACTTGTCTGGTGATGCTCTTAAACAATTTCAAAAAGATAATAAATTAGTTAATGCATTGCTTAAATCATATATGTTTAATGATTTCATACACAAATATGAGACAAGTATTATATTATTTGGGGATCATGCACAATGGGATCACGGCAAACAAGACTGGTCAAAAAGAATTCCTGGCCTTACATCAGATGGTATTGGGTTTATGTTTGATGAACAAACACAAAGCTTTATAAATGATGTATTTAATAAAGAAACATATGCTTCTAAACTAACTGAAAAAGAAGGTATTAATTATGATAACTTTGTTTTTTCTGAGAAACTTAATTCAGCAGTTATTGAAGATCCAGTAAGAGAATCAATATATATTAAAGAATATCAAAAACTTTGGGAAAAAGATTATCTAAAAAGATTTAGTCCAGAAGTTGCAAAAGAAAAAGCAGCAGCAGATGCTGAGTTATATAAAAAAATGAAAGAATCAGATGGTATGGCATATGTTACACTTGATGCATACCGGACACTCAAGAAAACAGGAAGAGGTTGGAGCTTGGCTGAAGAAGCATTGTATCAAAAAATAATTAATAATGAAACAATTACATCAAAAGATATAGATCAGTTTTATTCAATCTATAAACTGCATTATTTTGGAACAATTGAAAATGATGTTTTACCCGTAAGAGGAATGTATAAATTTTCTGTTATTCCACTTATCCCTGGTGTAAATGCAGTAGCTGGTTCTGAGCTTGAAAAACTTCATAAGCTAATGTTAAAACAAAATATTCAACTTGTAACATTTGGTTCAGGATCAAAAGGTGCTTATTTAACTTCAGATGGAAAAACTGATAATGTTTTTTCAGATAAAGAAATGAAGTTTGTAAATACAGAAGTTAATGATGAAGGTGAGAATATATTTAAGTTTACAAATAATCCAATTTATTTAGCTAATCTTAAAGAGGTAACAGTGATGAATGACTCCTATAAGGGTGAACTTCAAATTGCTACACAAACAAGAGCTATTATAATAGACAACTTATTTGAAGATGGAGAATTAAAAAATTCAAATAATAAAGCTGTTGTAGATGAATATTCTAATACAATTAAAGAATACTCAAAATTATTAAAAGAAGATCTACTAAATGGTTTAGGTATTGAGTTAATAGATGGTAGAGTAATTGGTGATTTTACAAAGTTTGTTGAAATAATTAGAAGTGAACTTACAGAAAGAGATACACCACAACATTTAATAAAATTAATTAATACAGATAATGACGGAAAACTTGCAATGGATTTATCATTGCATCCTGAATCAGATAGTATTGAAAAATTACTTGTAAGTTTAATACAAAGAGGGGTTGTTAAACAAAAAACTAAAGGTGAGCCATTAGTTCAATCTCCAGCAACATTTACAAATGGTATTTGGGATTCTCCTTACATAGGTCTTACTGAATTAAAAGAAATTCAAAAACTTTTAGGTACTAATACTCTTCCTTTTTATTTAATAAATGGAGAGACTAGATCTGAAGAAATGAAAGTTGCAATTGCTTTACAAGGAGACTTTAGAAATTTACTTAATGCAAAAGATTTAGATGGAAATAAGATTGAAACAATTGAAAGATTAAATCAATTAATTAAAAATCCTGAATGGTTTGCAAAAAATAAAAAATCACTTACACTATTTGGACCTAGAATTCCTAATGATGCTCACAATACTATTGAAGCAGCTACAGTCTGGCATTTCTTACCAGAGTCATTTGGTAATACTATTATCACACCAACTGAAATTGTAGCAAAAGCAGGGTCAGATTTTGATGGGGATAAATTATTTATGTCTATGCCTAACATAGATTCTGAAGGAAACTATATTGACAAAGGAGTAGAAAATTTTTATAAAGTTTTAGAAGAGACTAAAGAACTTGAGAAGAAAAACAAACTTCCTGAAGGTAGACTTACATCTAGACAGTTAATTAATTTACAGAAAAAATATTTACAGAACAAGTACTTACAAGCATCTGTAGAAATATTAATGCTTCCTGAAAATGCAGTAACATTAATCAAACCTAATGGTACATATTTAATGGATAGGTATGAGGAAAACGTTACTGCAAATAGAACAGGTTATGATAAGTTTAAAAATGTTGATAATAGACCTTCTGATGTAAATACAAAAGGTGAAAAAATTCCAAGTCCAACAAGCCACTTTACTATTGGATATAATTTATATGTTCATGAAGCTAATTTATCTCTTGAACCTTCATTAGGTATTTTAGCTAAATTGACTAAATCAATTCCATTATATAAAGCTGCTGGTGCAAAAATGCCAGCAAGATATAGAATCTCAGATACATTAAAAGTACCATTAAAAGTAAGATTTGATGTTAATACTACAGTAAATTCTAATAATGAAGAAGTAGTTTCAGTTGGTGCTGAAAATAATGTAGCCGGAGAAAACATATCTGATACAACATCTCACTCTTTACAAGGAGTATTGGATAGAGCTAAGGCAACATTCCCTTTTGAATTAAAATTAGTCCCTGAAGCAATGACAGTTTATGGTTATTTAACCAGAGCTGGTATGGATCAGGAAGACATAGTTTATTTACTTAATCAACCACTAGTTGCAAAGTATTTAAATATGCAAAAGATGAATAATTCATCTATTAATAATGCATTGTTTGGTTCTAAAAAAGATTTTGAAATTAAAAATGAGATAATTTTAGATGTATTAAATTCTCAATTAAATGAGGATCAAATAAAAAAATTAATAGCTGATGTTAGTAATGATAAGTTATCAGCAACGTTAAAATCTTTACCCGAAGATTTGAAAATTACTGTTACTATAGGTAAAAATATAGAAAACACAACTGTAAAAGATTTAAGAAATTCTTTAAACACAAAAAAGATAAACCCTAATTTAATATCCGGAATCAGATCAGCTGATGAAGAAAGTACTAAAATTTACAATAGAATATTAGGTGCAAATTGGTTGTCTCATAAAGAAAATTTATATTTTTTAATTGAAAAATTAGCAAAAGTTAATCTTACAAATAAAGATAAAATTACTAAATCTGATTTATATAGTGTTCTAAATATTCAGGATGCGTCAAGTAGTAAAGCTCTTTTAATTTTCTTGCATTATTTAGAATTAGAAAATCAATACTCAAGAATGAGTGACTTTGAACAAGCATTTTCTCCAGATACATCTAAACTAACAACAGTACAAGAAGCAAAAGATAGAAAAAATGTATTAAAAACTTTTGAAAAAGATGAAGAAATAGATCAAGACTTTGTAAAATATATGACAAAGCAGTCTGTTATATCTTCATTAATGTTTGATGACTTAACAATTGATTTGGTTACTCCCCTATTTGAAATAAAACTTAATGAAAAAATAACTAGCTTCTTAAAAAGAGGTATTGATAATACAAGAGCTGAAATTATTTTAAAATATGGTAGAGGTGCTGATGGAAGAGCTAATTTCACAAGAGCTTTTGGTAATAATCTAATTAACTATATATATCAAAATTATCAAACAAACTTTTATGATGAAAGTGGTAAACTATCTAATTTACCACAAAGCACTGATAAAAAAACAATTGAAATAAATAATGATATAAATACTCCTGTATTAGTTCAAGAAGATAAAATTATAGTAAATACAAGACTTATTGAATTTGATTATGCTACTAAAAACTATTTAGAAAATAGGAATCCAGAAACATCATATGAAGGTAGGGGGTATGATACATTTAAATTGGGTCAAGATCCTTTTATAAGTTTAAGATCATTTTACAGATATAATATAGAAAGAGCAATACTAGAAAGTAAAAATAGTATAGATACTCTTAGTAATGATGATTACTTTATTAGTCTTGTTGCTAAAAATGACGGTAATGCGGAAAATGCATATAAACAATATATATCTGAAAGAGCATTACTAAATAGTTATAACCCTATGTATATCATGGGTAAAACTAAATATAGTTATAGAGATAATATCCTAGAGCTTCTTAATTCATTAGAAAACTACCCGGCATTATTTGAAAAATTCACTATACTATCTCAGATATCTCCACAAAGAAATAGAGATGGTTATAAAATTATAAGACTAAATAATAGAAATGATATAAAGGGTGCTTTAGCTCAAGAGTATTTTAATCAAATAAGACAGTTGGGGGATTACTCTATACAAAAATTAGATAATCCTAAAAATGATCCATTGATTGCTTCTAAAGATAAAAGAATCAGTGATCTATTCAATGTGTTTTCATTGATGATGTATTATCAACATGGTATTGGAAAGACCACAACAGGCTTTGTAAAAGGACTAGATTCTACACAATATAAATCTTTAATGCAAGATATCACTCCTGCATTTATGAGTAACTATATTGAAACTAATGAAAAGTTTGACAACTTATATGTTTCTGATTTAGTCCTTGCTACTATTTTTAATAAAACTTTAGAGGCTTCTAATTTTAATATTTTTGCAAGTCCTCGTAATATTTATTATAATAGTGACATGGAGCAAATAGCCACGCAAGTGGATATAGAACTTCAAAAAGCAGGGGAAGAAGAGTTTGATATAAATGAAGGAAAACAAAGTATACCTGAAGAATTTAAAAGAGGAGACAGACTTATCTTAGATGAAGATGTTAAACTTTATAATTCAGTATTAATAAAAAATAATGGTGTTAAACCTAAAAGATGGACAACACCAAATACTAAGTTTTCTGAATTCTATAATGGGAGACAACAAGGTATGCCAAATAGTACAGCTTGGTTATTGAATGACAATAACTTGTATGACATGGTGGAGATAGGTGCAGACTCAGATATGGCAGGTACAGTATACTATGAAAATGTAGATCTAGAAACAGGATACCAAATGTTTAAGGAGGGTGAAGGTCCTACTCAACCTAGTGTAAGAAAAACATATTCCGGAAAAGTAACTAGCTTACAACCTAATCAAATATTTGTATTTGGTAGTAATCCAGAAGGTAGACATGGTGCAGGTGCAGCTAAATATGCTAAGGATAATTTTGGAGCAGTATATGGTCAAGGGGAAGGATTACAAGGTCAATCATATGCCTTACCAACTAAAGATTTAAGAATTAAAACTAATAATAGTTTACGTTCTATATCAGCTGAGGATATAACTAAAAACATTAAAAAACTATATGAAGTAGCCAGACAAAACCCAGCTAAAGAATTTTTAGTGTCTGATTATTCTGAGAGCAATCTTAATGGTTATACTGGTCAAGAAATGGCAGATATGTTTAGTGCTGCTGGACCCATACCTTCTAACATAGTTTTTAATGAAAACTTTGATAAATTAATTGCTACTCAACCTACTACAGCTACTACAAACAATCCAGCAGAGTTTACTAATCATTCTGGTGGTGCTTATGGTGGAGATACTTTCTGGGATATAATTGGTAGAGAGTTTGGGGTCACTAATCATATGCATTATAAAGATGCTGGTAATACTAACCTATCTCAAAAACTTAGAAATGCAGGTGTTAAAGCTACTGTTCTTACTAAAGAACAAATGGATGCTGCAAGAGATGAAGTAGAAAGATTACTTGGAGAAAGATATCCAGATACTATTCCAGGCAATCTTAAAGTAAGAAATTACTATCAAGTTGCTAATGCAGATGCTGTTTTTGCTATAGCAGAGCTGAATGGAGATTCTAGATTTAATACAGGTTCTGTATTTGGGGGTACAAATGTAGCAGTTCAATTAGGTATTAAATTAAATAAGCCTGTTTATGTTTGGGATATATCAAGCAAAAACTGGCATAAATATAATCCAAGCACTAAAGAATTTGAGCTTACAGATACTCCAATACTTACTAAAAACTTTGCTGGTGTAGGCTCTAGAGATATAGAATCTTACAATGTACAAAAAGAAGATAAGTGGGTTCCAAGAGAACAATACAAAGGTAAAGAAGTAGAAGAGGCAGCTAAACAAGCTATTAGAGATGTGTATGCTAATACATTTAAAGCTACTAATCAACAACAAGGTAGTGTTAAAGAAGGTGTAATGTCTATAAAAGATGTTTTAAAAGAATATACTTTAGATGAATTAAAACAAGGAGTTAATTTAAGGTCATTACAAGATAAAGTGTTAAAAGGTGATGAAGAAACTATTAAAACTGCATACAATTATTTAAAAGCAAATGAAAAGGTAGAGTTATTAAAAAAAGAGTATGATAATACAGTAGAAAAAAATAAGGAAATTACTAGAAATATCAATAGTCTAACTCAAAGAATTAATAATACTATACCAACAAAAGTTGGTGATATACTAAATGTTTATAATAATGAAAATGCTTCTGATTATAAAGTTAAAGTATTGGAAATAACTAGAAACAAGAACCATGCTATTTTAAAAGTAATAACAGCAAAGAAAAAAGAATATACAATAAGAGTTGAAAGTGATGGTAGTACAAAGAGTGGACAAATTGATAATTTTGTATTTGAGACTAGTGGAGAGAATGTAGATAAGCTGAGAGCTGAAAAAGAAAATCTAAAAAGTCAATTAGTTTCTGTTAAAAACTACTTTGATTATAACAGTGCATTTTCAGAGTCATGGAAAGATTATTTTACTCCTACTCAGCCATCTACTAGTGTTAAAGAAGGTGTATCAGAACTATTTGAATCTAATCCTGAGTTAGCTAAAATAGGTACACCTCAACAGTATTCTCAATATCTGTCTACTATATTTCCAGATAGTGTTGTAAGAGAAATCTTATATCACATGACTTCTGATTCTGGTAAAAAAGGTATAGAAGAAAAAGGTAGATTTTTAAAACCAGGAGAACCAGGTTATCAAAAAAGTGATTATGTCACTACAGGTGGTATATATTTTACAGATAATAATATCTATGATGAAGAAACACAAATGTATGGTTCTCCCATATCTGGAGCTTTTGGTAGTGCTTTTATATCTGCAATTTTAAATATTAAAAATCCTTTGATTGATCTAACCAAGAGTTTTGGAGATATATCCAAAGTAGATTTAAAAGGCTATGATGGTTTTGTTGGAACAAATGAGTCAAAAGAAATAGGTGTGCTGGAGCCAGACCAAATACACATATTAGGAAGTAAACAAGATATAGAAGGATTTAAAGAGTTTGTATCTACTCAACCTACTGGACCAGTAAAGGATGGTGGTTCTGAATCTTCTATAAATACTGATATGGAAGAGTATCAAAAACTAGTGGAAGCATCTAATGGAGTTCAACCAAAATCATTTACAGTAGGTACAAGAACTTGGAATCTTAATAAGTTTGGTAATTATGATTGGTCAGATCCAACTACTAATCAAATCTACATGAGAAATGTTGATATGGAAACTGGTAAGTCAGTCCCAGAACCATTAAGAGAAGAACCTGTAAATCCAAAGTTAATAGAAGCTAATTTAAATTGGATAAATACAAATAAAAAATTACTAGATTTAGATAATAAA
>Ga0129336_10000082_pt1 | contig 42337 bp, 69 predicted proteins | sample CPB6_02_DNA_FD_96878 | JGI IMG/M metagenome (GOLD analysis project Ga0129336, IMG submission 96878) | Freshwater to marine salinity gradient microbial communities from Chesapeake Bay, USA - CPBay_Sum_0.6_0.2_DNA | ecosystem: Environmental > Aquatic > Marine > Coastal | place: USA: Chesapeake...
CAATGCCATTTGGAGCCAATATAAGTGTAATCGTTGGCGGTGGCGGTACTTCAGCGCATCAGTTTACAAGTAATGGTAGCCGAGGAATAAACGGAAGCGATTCCTCTATTTCAGGAACAGGCATTACAACTATTACTTCTATCGGCGGCGGCGGTGGTGGCGGTGGCTCAAACTCCGCTACAAATGTTGTTGGCTCAGGCGGTTCGGGCGGCGGCGGTGGTGGCGGTAGTGGTGCTGGTACTGGTACAACTGGTCAAGGTTTTGCTGGTGGCGCACAACAAAGTGGTTCTATTCCATCAGGCTATAACGGTGGTGGCGGTGGTGGTGCTGGTGAAGCAGGAAATACCGATGGCGTAGGTCAAGGTGGAGATGGTGTTCAAATCTCAATCACGGGAACTTCAACTTTTTACGGTGGTGGCGGTGGCGGTGCTTCTTACGGCGGCGGCGGAAGTTTTGCTCGCGTCGGTGGTTCCGGCGGTGGTGGTAATGGCGCTGTTGGAAGTAGCGGAAGTGCGCCAGTTGTAGGAACCGCAAACACCGGAGGTGGCGGTGGTGGAATGGTACATGAGCCTACATGGGGTGTAACAACAGGTGGTTCGGGTATTGTTGTTCTTCGTTACGCTGGAACTCAAGCGGCTTTAGGTGGCATTGTAAGTTCATCAGGTGGATATACGATTCACACATTCAATGGCTCAGGATTATTCCAAACATCTTTAGCAACGGCTAAAGCAACAGGTGGAATGATTACAAAAGATAGTACTTATTTTTATCATACTTTTATTTCTTCAGGAACTTTTACTCCAACACAATCTTTGACAGCAGATATTCTTGTCATAGCAGGTGGCGGCGGTGGTGGTGACTATGCTGGTGGTGGTGGCGGCGGAGGTGGCGGCGCTGGTGGCTTACTTGCTCATACATCACAATCATTGACGGCAACAGGTTATTCTGTGACTGTTGGCGCCGGCGGCGGTGCGGCTCACAATACTTCAAATGGAAGCAATGGTTCTAACTCTCAGTTTGCTTCTCTAACTGCTTCAGTAGGCGGCGGCGGTGGTGGTTCTTCTACTGGTCCGGGAAGCGGAAATGCTGGTTCGAACGGTGGCTCAGGTGGTGGTGGTGCTGGTGCCGCTAGTACAAGTGGTGGAACAGCAACTTCAGGACAAGGAAACGCTGGTGGCGGAGGTAATGCCAATACATTCTCACCTCCCGGCGGTGGTGGTGGTGCTGGCGCGGCAGGAGCCGCGGCAACTCCAACAAAGGCTGGTAATGGCGGTGCTGGTGTAAGTACTTATAGTTCTTGGGGTTCTGCTACCGGTACTGGTCAAAATGTTTCAGGAACTTATTGGTACGCAGGTGGCGGCGGCGGTGGTGGTCATCAAAGTCAAACTCCTGATGCTAGTAATGGCGGTGGTGATGGTGGTAATGGCGGCGGCGGCGCAGGTGCCTTCTCACCAACTTCTGATTTTGCTTGGGGTGTAAATGGATTACCAAACACCGGAGGTGGCGGTGGTGGTAGTGGATACAACAATACCGGTAACACGGAAACCCCCGCTGGTGATGGCGGTTCAGGCATTGTTATTATTCGGTACGCGGCATAACAACAAAGAAAAGGAGAAACTATGGCGCACTTCGCAGAAATAGATGAGAACGGAACTGTTCTCCGCGTTCTTGTTGTGGATAACGCACAAGAAGCGGACGGGCAAAACTTTCTCGCAAACACACTTGGTCTAGGTGGAACTTGGGTCAAGACTTCATACAACACACATGGAGGTATTCACTCTTCCGGTGGAACACCATTCAGAAAAAACTACGCAGGAATCGGATACAAATACGATTCTCAGCGTGATGCTTTTATTCCACCAAATACCTATCCATCATGGATATTGAATGAAACTACATGTTTATGGGAAGCCCCTGTTGCTTATCCAAGCGACGGAGAACGCTATACATGGAATGAATCAACAACCTCTTGGGATTTAGTTAGCGAGTAATCACCCATGAAACATCTAGCCCTTCAGCGCATAATGATTCCCGGTTCTCAAGTATCTTCTTTGACGACCGGAAATGTGACTTTGACAGGGGCTAGAGGTCCTGCTCTTATAGCAGTTGATTATCTTGTAGTTGCCGGTGGTGCCGGTGGGGGTGGTTGGCTAGGTGGCGGCGGCGGCGCAGGAGGTTTGCGTTCCACGGTCACAGCAACAGGTGGTGGAGGTTCATTAGAAACCGCAGTTTTTCTAAATCCATCTTTCAACTATTCCGTTGTTGTCGGTGCCGGCGGTGCTGGTGGTCCATATTCACAACCATCTACTTCTACACAGGGAAATAACTCATCCTTCAACAATGTGTTATCTCTTGGCGGTGGAAGGTCACAAGGAGTTTCTAAAGCAAACGGTTTTGATGGCGGTTCCGGCGGTGGAGCGAGCGGCGCATTGACCACAACAGTTGGTGGCGCGGGAACAACAGGTCAAGGTTATGCTGGTGGAAACTGTAACGCTTCTGATTATGCCGCAGGTGGCGGTGGTGGTGCTGGTGCCGTAGGTGCTAATACAAACGGTGGTAATGGCTCAAATACCGGTAACGGCGGAAATGGTGGAGCAGGTGTAGCAGTTTCTATTTCAGGTTCTTCTGTTACCTACGCAGGTGGCGGTGGCGGACACGGGCAAAATACACCCGGCTCAGGTGGAGCAGGTGGAGGTGGTGCTGGTGCCGTAGCCTCTAATGCCGGAAGTGCTGGAACTGCTAATACTGGTGGCGGTGGTGGTGGCGGTCGAGATAACACCGGCGGTAATGGTGGGTCAGGAATCGTTATTGTGAGATATTCAGGAACAACACAACTAGCAACTGGCGGAACCGTAACAACTAGCGGCGGAAATACTATTCATACTTTTACAAGTAGCGGAACTTTGGCTTTTACTGGTGCTACTAAATCTGCCAAAGCGACTGGCGGTTCTATCGCAACAGATGGAGCATATTGGTATCACACATTTTTTGCGTCAGGAACTTTTACTCCTTCAAATGACATATCTTGTGATTATTTAGTTGTTGCTGGCGGTGCCGGCGGTGCTGGTGGTAACGGCGGCGGCGGTGGTGGCGGTGCTGGTGGTGTAAAAAATGCTTCTAGCATTTCTTTTACAAACGCAACTGCGTATACAGTCACAGTAGGTGCGGGCGGCGCTTTACAAGGAACAGCAAGAGCGCAAGGTAATAATGGTTCTAACTCATCTATTTCAGGTACAGGAATAACAACAGTCACTTCAACAGGTGGTGGCGGTGGTGGATATTTTAGTACCACTAATGGCACAGCAGGTTCTACCGGCGGTTCCGGTGGTGGTGGCGGTTCCGGTGGTAATAATGGTGGTGCCGGTGGCGCTGGTACTTCAGGTGAAGGAAATAATGGTGGCGCTGGTTATGCGGGAACGCACTATGGCGGCGGCGGTGGTGGCGGTGCTGGTGGTACTGGAAGTGCTGGCTCATCAACAAACGGCGGTGCTGGTGGTGCGGGTGTAAACACTTATAGTTCTTGGCATACTGTTACTGGTACTGGTGTCAATGGTTATATTGCTGGTGGTGGTGGTGGTGGAATAAACGGCGGCGGAACGGCAGGTGGAACAGGCGGTTCCGGTGGTGGTGGCAATGGTGCGATAGAGGCTGATAAATGGACAGCGGGAAGAGTAAATACTGGTTCCGGCGGCGGTGGCGGTGGTGACAACTTTACTGGCGCTCCGGGCGCATCAGGCGTTGTTATTATTAGGTACGCAGTCTAAATAAGGAGAGAGATAATGGCAAAAGAATCTAAAGAAACACCAAAGGAAACAAAAGTATTTACTTATGAGGTAAAGATGATTGTTTCTGTATTCGACACGGACGAGAAATCCGCACAGGATAAACTTGACCGTGAAGGTGGTTTTGTATCTAAGCGAGATGTAGTTCTCATGGATGCTCAACCCATAATCAAGTAAGGAGCAGTAAATGGCAGGAACAACAACAAAAGGTTTGCGGTACCCAACCGCAGGTGATAATCCTGCCGTCCATACCGATATTCAGAATCTCGCAACGGATGTAGATACCGAACTAGATAACTACATCCTTGCCTCTGCTCCTACATTCACAAGCACAATCAATCTTGGCACCTCAGCCAATATCATCTTCGAAGGCTCGGTAAATGATGGTTCTGAAACCACACTTACCGTGGCTAATCCAACGGCTGATAGAACTATCACCTTGCCTGACGCAACAGGAACAGTTGTTTTATTAGATGCTACACAAACACTTACAAATAAAACTCTCACCTCACCATCAATCAGTAATGCTACTTTTACAGGACAAGTAACCGGTCTTGAACTTGCTTTTAGTCAAGCCATTGTTTTTGAAGGTACAACCGCTGATTCAGCAGAACTAACACTTTCAGCCGGAGAACCAACAGTAGATAGAACGCTTACCTTGCCTGATGAGACAGGTACGCTGGCGACCCAAGGTTATGCTCGTACTTTTAGTTTGATGCTAGGTGGAATGTAATGACATTCACCTACTCAGGTGACCCAAGCACCTCAACCCGAAACTATGTTCGCTTTCTAATCAGCGATACAGATTCAACTGACGCGCTTTTTAGCGATGAAGAGTTGAACTATGTGATTAGTGAGTGGGATGGCGATGCTTATGAATCTGCTAGAGAGTGTGCCGAAATCCTGATTGCTCGCTTTGCTAGAGAAGCAGATAATACTTCGAAGAGCGTAGGTGATATTTCAGTTTCGGAATCTTACGCATCAAAGATTACTCATTACAAAGAGTTAGCGGCTAGTATTATGATGCGAAAAATGAGGAAGCATCCTCCCAAACCATTCGCCAATGCTGAATCTCTCAAGTCCACAGATGACCGTAGTATCGATGATTACAACACCGATTTCTATGTAGGCATTACAGATAATCCAAACAGCAGTTACGACCAGCGCGTACCGGAGTAATAGATGGCTGACGCAATCTATAACAAGGTAGCGGAGTTTATGACCGATTCGGTTGTATTTACTCCGAAAGCCTCGGTTGATAAGTACAACAAAACCACTTATGGTGCCTCAAACACAAATGTGACCGCTCTTGGTCGTTTGATTTATGACACCACAAAATCGCGAGATGTTCAGGGAACAGAGGTCGTCGATATTGGTCGCTTTATCACCAAAGGACCACAGACGAGCATCACCATCAATCACAGGATGGTGGTAGGGGCGGACACTTTTACAATCAACGCGATTGACAACATAGCGGATGAAAACGGAGCGCATCACACCGTAATCAGATTTGGACGGTAGACCATGGCATCGGTGGGTAAAGCCGTTGGGAAAGTCGCCGGACGCCATATAGGGGTCAAGTTAGTTCTTGAGGGAATGGAAGAGTTACAAAAGGCTCTCAAAGAAGGCAAAGAACAATCTCCTAAAGCAATCGCTCAGGCGATATGGGAAGAAGCCAATCTCATCTTTGCTAAATCGCAAGTTTTAGTTCCGGTTGATACGGGCGTCCTCCGCGGCTCCGGTGGAGTATCTGCTCCACAACAAGGACCACAAGGATTCTATGTAGATATTTTCTACGGTGGACCGGCGGCACCATACGCCCTCTATGTCCATGAGATTATTGAGAACTATCACAAGCCGCCAACACAGGCTAAATATCTTGAACAACCGTTGATGGAGGCTCAAGCCGAGTTACAGAATCGGATAAAGGATAGAATAATCGACATTATCGAGAAGGGTCACAGGCAATAATGGCGACGATATTGGAATCCGTAGGGGATTACCTACAAAATGCGGCGAGCGCTTTTGGCGCTCACACAAGCCAAGGCACCCTTGGAACTGATTTATTTCTAGGCACCCTCCCTGACTCTCCCGATTCTTGTGTTGCGGTCTATGAGAACGCCGGCAGTTCACCAAGTTTCACTATGGGGTCCGGAGGTATTCGTGTTGATTATCCGATGCTTCAGATTATCTGTCGTGCCGCTCGCGAGGATTATCCAACGGCACGGGACAAGGCAGAAAATATCCGGATTTTACTCGCGTCGGTGCTTGAACAAACCATCTCGGGAGTCCATATTATGCGTATTGAACCAATGGGTTCAGTAAACCAGTTGGGAGTAGACCCTAAATACCGTCCACTAATCTCGGTGAACTTCCGATGTCTAGTGAGAATGTGACACAGGAGCCGACGGCTCCGAATGAGAGGCTAGGAGACCCTTATGGCAGGAACGCGACGACGGACGAATACCAAAGGTGCTGGAAATGCGACCGGCTCCTCTTCGAAAGCGCAACGCGCCCGTGGAGCATCCGCTGTCCGCGCTGTAAATCCAAAAATAAATCAGGATGATTTCTTTGCTGATTTAGATTCACTTATTGGAGTTACCCGCGAACAAGGTGGCTGTTCAGTTGGTGCTTTTGTATCAAGATTAGAAGAACCAATAAAAACAAAGTTGATTGATATTATGAAAAACGAATCAGTAAGTTCAGCCAAACTTAGCGAACTTCTTTTATCGTATGGGCTTCCGCTATCCTCTACCGATGTGCTGAGAAGGCATCGGCGAAGGCTAATAGGGAAAGACGGGTGTAAGTGTCCGCGTGAATCTTGATGATGCTTTAGATAATCTTCTCAAAACCTCGGAAGTGGAATCGGTCCAAAAGGTTTTGCCTCGCGACCGAAAAGCCGATTGGCTTCCCGGTGTCACTTGGAATGGCGATGAAGGCACCGTAACTACACAACCAATGGAGGGCGAAAACGCTCCCGATTGGTCCGGAGTCCTTCGAATGTGGGGCTTAGACCCTGAACATTTTGAAGTTGTTGAGCCTGTTCTTTTCAATGTTTGGGGAGACACCCTTGGCATCCTCAATCGCCAATGGAAAGGCAAAGTAATCCGCAAGGGTAAGAAACTCAATGCGGATATAGATGATTTGATTAGAGAGATAAAGAAACACAAGCCACGCCAACAAAAACAACTTATCGGAGAAGCCTCACTTGTGGTTGTTGCCTCAGATTGGCAAGTAGGTAAAAGGGACGGCGATGGATTGAAAGGTTTGATTAGCCGGTGGCTACAAGCGATTGAAGATGTGGAGTGGCGCCTCAAAGAGTTGAAGAAACTTGGACGCCCAATAGATTCAATAACCGTACTATGTTTAGGCGATTTAGTCGAAGGTTGCGATGGTCATTACGATATACAAACATTTACAGTAGAAGAGGACCGCAGAAATCAGGTCAAGATTGCCCGTCGTCTTTTGCGTGATGCTTTGATTCGTTGGTCCAAGTTAGTTCCATCTATCACCGTCGCGGCAGTTGGCGGTAATCATGGAGAGAATCGCAAGAACGGAAAAGCATTTACTACTCTCAACGATAACGACGATGTGGCTTTAGTCGAACAGGTCGCCGAGATATTCGCGGCTAATCCTGAAGCCTATGGTCATGTTCGGTTTGCTATTCCGGCTGAAGAGTTGAGCCTGACCCTTGAGGTCCATGGCAAAATCATTGGAATCAGTCACGGTCACTTAGCCCGTAATGCCGGAAGCGTTGAGGGTAAGTTGAAGGCTTGGATTGCCGGTCAAGCCTTGGGTCGTCAATCGATTGGTGATTGCGACATCCTTGTGACCGGTCATTATCACACTTTCAAGTTGGCAGATTGGGGAGGAGTCAAATGGCTTCAAGCCCCGGCACTAGATGGAGGGAGCGTATGGTGGCGTCAATCAACGGGGGAAGTTGCGGATGCGGGAGTTCTGACCTTCCTAGTATCGAAAACCGGAGTAAGCGACATTCAGATTCTATGAACGACCCAAGGGACCTTGCCGCTTATGCCGCAGAACTCGTCTCAGGGGACCGTCAAGAGGCTTATGGACACCCTTTGGATAACTTCACCCGGGCATCAAAAATATGGTCTGTAATCCTCGGCTGTGAGGTTTCTGCCGAGCAGGTAGCCCTCTGTATGGTCGGCATGAAGATAGCCCGAGAGGTCAATCAATCTAAGCCCGATACGGTCGTGGATGGGATTGGGTACTTCCTCACCCTACAAATGATTCAAGAAGAGCGCCTCCGGAGATTGAATACCTAACTGGGGTAGTGATATACTTGGGTTGTCCAAGAAAGGAGAACCCATGAGAGAGGTCAGGACCTTCAAGATTTCTGAAGGCAACGCCGACGCTACTCTTGCTAAGTTCCACAAGATTGCCAGCCGTGGCAAGTCTAAGGGTTTAGAGGGCGGCTTCACCGTTCTTGGTATCTCCGATGAGATTTACAAAGATTCTGACGGTGTTGAGTATCAGTACAAAGTTATTGAAGTTGAGTGCGAGCCTGTCAAGTTCTCCGGTTGGGAGTTCTTATCCGTAGCCGAGATTGAGCAAGGCGTGGTCTTTACCCGCGGTATCGGTTCGGCTGAAGAGGTCAAGCCTTCGCAGGTCGTTGTCGGATATTGCGACCATTGCCAAACTACGAGAGCGCGTAAGAAATATATCTTTGTCAAAAATGAGACCGGTCAAATCAAGCAGGTAGGTTCTACTTGCGTCAAGGACTTTTTAGGTTGGGAGTTCGCTCCGACCTTCTTACAGGATTGGTCAGAGTTTGAGGAATACGCAAGTTTGAGTTCCGGTCCTTCCGGAATCGATACCTTGTCGATAGCCGCCGCCGCGGTCGCGGTCGTTGCTAAGGACGGATATAGGTCGGCTTCGCAGTTTGGATACAGCGGCTCGACGGCTTTCACGGTCTCTGAGATTTTCAAGTTTGGGTCCAAGGATGAATACACAAGAAACCTCAAGAGATATTACGAAATCGAGACTTTCTCTGATGAGCAAAAAGCCAAAGGTCAAGAGTTGATTGACTTTGCCAAGACCTTCGCCGGTGATAGCGCTTACGCAGAAAACTTGAGGGCGGCGGCAGGGCTTCAGTATCAGAGTTCTAAGACCATCGGGATTTTTGTCTCAGCAATCATCGCCAAGCAGAAAGCCGAAGAACAAGAGGTTGCGAAGAAAACCGCCAAGGTTTACAAGTCCGAGCAGTATGCCGAAACCGGCGAGCGCGTTGAGATTGAAGTGACCGCCTTGAGTTCAAGGGTTATAGAAAGTGAGTGGGGTTCCTCGACATTGTGGACCTTTGAGAGCGGCGACTATAAGTTCAAGTGGTTCGATAGCGGATACAAGTTCACCGCCGATATTGGCGAGGTGTTCAAAATCAAAGCGACCATCAAGGGTCTTGACGAGTACCAAGGTCAGTACGCAACTAAACTTTCAAGAGTTGCTAGGGTTGATAAGAAACTACCTTCTTACTTAGCCACCGTTTAGTTATACGATACACTTTGATTACTGTGCGCTTAGTCGCCCCATTACTGTCTGCCTCCGTGCGCTAGTCGCCCCGACGGTTATATGGGGCTACCCATGTGCCGTAAGGAGGAGGTTTAGATGGCTCAATACAGAGTCCTTCAGGGTATCGATTACCCGCCAAACAAACGCGCTGAGGCAGGGCAAGTCGTATCAGATTTACCACCTCAAGCAATCAAGTGGCTTCTTGAATCCGGAGCAATCGAGGACGCAAGCAAGCCCGCCAAAAAAGAAGAACCCGTCAAAGAAGAACCAAAAGTAGAACCGGTCGTCGAGGCAGTTGCCGAGGCTCCGGCGGAAGAACCTTTCGACCCTAAAGCCGAAGATGTTGATGGCGATGGTTTTGTACAAGACGGCACTCCACATCAAAGACCAGTTGAGGAGAAATAATGCCTACATTTAGACACGGAAAAAACATCAATGTATTCGTTGATGAGTTTGATTTTTCAACATACTTCAATAGCGTAAGTGCTTCAACCACGGTTGATACAGCCGAGACTTCGGCTTTCGGAACAAGTGCCAAGACCTATGTGGTCGGTCATCTTGACGGAACAATCAGCCTCGGTGGAATGTTCGAAGGAACGGCATCGACCGGTACCGACGAGTTCTTTGATAACGCTTTAGGAAATGCGACCAAGGCGCTAGTAATCATCGCCCCTGAAGGTCATGGCAATGGCTATCGAGCAATCATGGCTGAAGCAGATAACACCTCATACGAGGTTTCATCGGCTATCGGCGATATTGTTCAAGCATCCGCAGAGTTCCAATCAAGTGAGTCTGTCGAGCATGGAGTGATTCTTTCCTCCGGTGCGGCAGTTAGCGCGACTGGAAATGGAACAGCAGTAGACCACGGAGCCGCTACTACAAATGGCGGAGCCGGATTCATCTCGGTTCCAGTAAACACCCGCAATGGAAACATTACGGTGAAGGTCCAACATTCAGCAGACAATGTAACTTTTGCTGATTTGATTACCTTTACCGTTGTTTCGAGCAGTACCACAACTTCACAACGAGTTGAAGTTGCGGCAGGTACAACAGTAAACAGATACCTACGAGTGAACTACACAGTCGCAGGTTCGTCAGGCTCGGCTACCCCCGTGGTGGCTTTTACTAGGAGGTAAAAATGCCTACATTTCGTCATGGTAAATCCACCGTATTCAAGGTAGACAACAGCGGTGGAACACTAACCGACATCAGCAACACACTTACTGATGTTTCATTCCCACAATCAGTCGATACAGCCGAAACTTCGGCTTTTGGCTCATCCGCCAAGACTTATGTTGTTGGTCTAACCGACGCAACAATCTCAGTCAGCGGAATGTTCGATGCTACCGTCGATGCTCACCTCAATGGCATCCTCGGACAAGCCGCGACCGTTTCTTTCGAGTACGGTCCTGAAGGTTCAACTTCTTCGAATGTAAAGTACACCGGAGAAGCAATCCTTACTTCTTACGAGAAGAGTGGCGCAATCGGTGACATGGTTTCCTATTCTGCTGAGTTTCAAGTTAGCGGAGCAGTAACCCGTGGTACCTACGCATAACAAAAATAAATAACAACTGAATACGGTCGTGACCAATCTAGTGTCCAAGGAGAAAAGAATGACATCACTACGCGACAAAATCTTTGAAGCAGATGACATTACGAAGGAACTCGTCGAAGTCCCTGAATGGGGAGTAACCGTTGAGATTCGTTCAATGACAGCCGCACAAAGAGCGACACTTACAGAGGGCGTAAGTTCTGTTGATAAGGTCGATGTGTCCAACATGTACGCAAAGACTGTTATCGCAACTGTCTTTGACCCGGAAACGGGTTTGCCTGTCTTTACGGAAAAAGACCGTGAAGCAATCCTTTCGAAGAATGGCGCCGTAATCGAGCGCCTTGCTACAAAGGCTCTTGGTTCATCGGGCTTGAGCGAAAAGGCGGTAGAAGAATCACAGGCGCGATTTCCTAAAGAATCCTGAGCGTAGGTTTCTTTTCGAACTAGCAGAAAAGTTAGGTAGGACGGTGGGCGAGTTGCTTTATGGAAGCGCCGCCCACCGACCCCTTAGCAGTATGGAACTAACAGAGTGGAACGCTCTGTACTTGCTCAAAGCACAAGAGCAAGAAAAGGCGGAAAGAAAAGCACGGGCGAGGAGATAAATGGCTGAGTCACCAACCATGGAAGTCCGCGCCCGTCTCTCCGCGGATTCAGCGCAGTTTGTTCAAGGCATGGAGCGGGCATCCCGTTCTGCCGGAGATTTCCAACAAGCCGCACAAAGAGTTAGCGGAGCATCGTTGGCGCTTGGTGCCGCGATTGGAACAGCCGCGGCATCATTGATTGCCTTTAGCGTCAAGAGTTTCAAAGCCGCCGCTGAAGTCGAGAGATTAGATTTCGCATTACAGGCAGTTGGCGCATCAAGCGGTCTTGGTTATGAGGCACTCAAAGAAGCATCTGACGGTATGCGTCGAATGGGGATTCAAGCATCCGTAGCGCAAAGAATGACATTGAAGTTGGCACAGTCCAACATTGAAATGAAGAAAGCAACCGATATTGCCAAGGTTGCTCAAGATTTATCAGTCGCAAGTAATATCTCAGCGGAAGAAGCATTAGAGAGAGTTACTCTCGCAATCACAACCGGTCAAAGCCGTATGCTTCGAAGCGTTGGTATCACAGACGCATCCAACAGCGCAATGGAACGCTACGCCGCAACACTTGGCAAAAAAGCCTCAGCCCTAACAATGGCAGAACGCCGTCAAGCCGTTATGAATCAGGTTATGCGGGAGGGCGGAAAAGTTGCCGGAGCCTACGCGATTGCTTTACAGTCACCGGCAAAACTTCTTACATTATTCGGCGACCTCCATAATGATTTACAAGTCAATATGGGTGGAGCGCTTGTCAAAGGTTTTGGTCCGCTCATCAAAGCAACATTTAGATTTGAAAAAGCCTTAGTCGATGCGACCGCTGAGGGCGGGAAGTTGCGTCCGGTTATAGAGGCTTTGGAGTTAGTCCTTACAAAGATGACTAAGCCAATCACAGATTTGATTGAAAAGGCGGCTGATTTTGTTGAGAACATGGGAGACATGGGAACCGGCTCTGAAAAACTTGCCGGTAAAATCTCAATGCTTCTTCCAGTTTTTGCTGGACTTGGTTCTGCTATCGCAGTAAAAGCGGGACAGCCCATATTAGCGAGCATACCTATTTTTGGTAGATTGCTTGGTGGCTTGAAACCGATTCCAGTTGCGCTTGCCGCTATTGCTTTGACATCACCACAAATCCAAAGCGCAATACGAAATCTAGTTAGCGCTTTTGCCCCACTTCTTCCAATACTTCAAAAGGTTGCGGCAGTTTTTTCTACAACTCTTGCTATCGCAATAGGCATCGTTGCTAAAGTTATTGATGGAGTTGCGAATGTAGTTCGTAAGATTGTTGGGTTTTTCCAACAATATGAAGTAGCGGCTAAGGCTTTGGCTATTGCTATTGGGGCAGTAACTATTGCCGTTATTGCTACAAAAGTTCCAACAGCCATCGCAACTGCTCAAAACTGGTTGCTACAAAAATCACAACTTGCTGTATCTAAAGCAAGCGCGATTATGGCTAGTTCACTATTCCTACCCGTATTAGCCATTGCCGCCGTCATTGGCGCGATAGTTCTTTTATATCAAAACAGCGAAGAGTTCCGCGAAGGGTTCACAAAGGTATTCAATGATGTAGCCCGAGTCGTCGGAGGAGCGCTTGCTTTTATTCTTACCGGCATTGGAAATCTTTTGATTGCTTTTGGCGAAGCAATCTCGCCAGCCACCTCTTTTGGTCAAACATTGATAAGCGTAGTTCAGTTTATTCATCAGGCTTTTCTCACCGCAATACAAGGCGTTCTCAAAGTCATTGTCATGTTCCTCAAGGCAATCAACTATCTATCAAGTTCAACTACCGGACTTGGCAAGGTTGTACGAGCAATCTTGAACTTTATATTCAAAGCATGGGCAACGGTTGTTGGCGGTATCCTCAAGTTCATTGGATTTTTCCTTGAGACTCTTGGCGCCCTATTAGATACGCACGGCATTGTAGGCAAAATCATCGGAATGATTCTTGACTTCTTATGGAAAGCCTTTGCCACGGTTATTGGCGGAATCATCAAATACATTGGAATGTTTATTGAGTTCTTAGGCAACTTACTTGATACACATAATATCGTAGGTATGTTGATTGCCAAGATTCTTGATTTCTTGATTGATGCTTTCGCAACTGTGTTTGGTGGCATATTCAAATATGTAGGCATGTTTATAGGATTCTTAGGCGACTTGCTCGATGCTAACTCATTTGTAGGTAAAGGTATTGCGAAAGTTATCAACTTTATTGCTGAAGTTTATTTCACTCTTGTTGAAAAAATAAGTGGCTTTTTAGCAAAGATTATTGGCGCTTTAGTTTCATGGCTCAAAGGAAACAGAGAAACACTAGAAGCCGCTATTGATTTATTCAATAAGTTTGCTGAGGGAGTTGGTAAGGCTCTTGCGGCAATACCTAACTTCTTAGCAATGTTGCTAGAAAAGTTTGGTGCTTTTTTCAACGACGCCGCCAAGGGTGTTGCTGATTTCATCAAACAAGCCGCCGACGGTTTACGCTTGATTCCAAAAGTGGGTGCCGCATTAGCCGCTCCATTAGATGCCGCCGCCGCAAAGATTTCAAGTTTTGGTTCAACGATTGAAACGACTCTTGGCAATGCCGCAAAACCTTTGAGGTCTTTTGCTACTTCGATAACAAACGCTACAAAGCAAGTCATATCAGATGGAGCATTGGGCGCTGTAATCAATAAGTTAGAAAAAGTACAAAATAGTTTAGTAGCAGTTAGCAAAAGCGCAAGTGGTTTGAAAGAGCGCGAGTTTGGGACTGAGTTAGTTACATTTATTTCACAGGGTCTAACTAAAATAGGTTCTGTCTCACAAAAAATCGGCAACACGATTCTTGAAGTAACAAAAGTTCCAATCGCTGAAGGATTAGTACAGGCTATTTCCGATGCTCTTACGACAGTTGGTGGTTTTGCCAAGAAAGCCGGAGAGACCATTATTGAAGCCGGTGACATCAAGTTAGGCACCGAGTTAGTACAGATGTTGTCGGATGCTTCTAAGTTTATTGGCGGCGCAGTATCTAAGGTAGGTTCATTTGTCTCTGAACTAAAACAGTTTGAAGTGGGCGACATCTTGATGGATGTTGTTGAGGGTATTACTGACTTTGCTATTCCAAAGATTGAAGCACTTGTCAATACTATTGAGGGTCTAAAAAACCTTCCGGTAGGTAAGTTCCTTATTGAGAACCTAAGCGAAAAAAGTATTCAAGCCGGAGAAAAACTTCTCACTTTTGCTACGGCAGTCAAATCGTTTACCTCTGAAAATACACTTGAAAAACTAACTACTGGTTTTGGTAATCTCGCAGATAAGTTGAAGGAGTCTTTAGGATTCGGAGATATTCTGAAGGCAGAGCAAGAAAAGATAGACCAACTTACAAGGGCTGGTGCTACCGATGACGGTGCGGCAGATGCTATTCAAAATCAAGCAGACTTGATGAAGAAGATTCGTGACGCTATGGCGGCGGGCATTGAGTCTATGCGTGATGTTCTGACGGACCTTCAAGATGCCGCTAAACAGTTTGCTGATTCCCTCAAAGATACAATCCTAAGTTTTGCTGGTCTCAAGGGAGTTGAACTTCCCGACGGATTTATTCCGAAGGCTAAATCACTTATTGAGAATATGCGTATGCGCCTTGATAAGAGCCAACAGTTCGCTAATCAGATTCTTACTCTCCAAGGTTTAGGTCTTGATGCTAAGGCTATCCAAGACTTAGTTGAAGAGGGACCAATCAAGGGCGCTCAACTTGCCGCATCGATTCTTGGTGGTGGAGCCGAAGCAATCGCTCAAATCAATGAACTACAAAAGCAGATTAGTTTCACGGGAACTGCGATTGGAACCTATGGTTCTGAGGCGGCTTTCGGAGCCAAGATTGCTGGCGCTCAAATGAAACTTGCCGAAGTTACCGATGCGGCGCTCTCAGCCCGTGGTCTTGGTGGTAATAACATTGTCATTGAACAGGGTGCCTTTGTGGTCAATGTTGATACAACAGGTGTAACAGATATTGACGAAAAGACAGATTTGATTACAAAGCGTATCCAAGAAACATTCGCTATTTTGGCAAAGGAGTTGGCTAACAAATAATGGCTACCTACACACTTCGCCCCAACGCTAACTGGAACAACGCTTCGGCTTTTACAATCTCGGGCGGCTCCGGTTCAGTTCATGCCGCGCTCGCCGATAGTAGCGATAGCACTTACATCACTCGTACAAGCACAACAGTTCCGGCTTCCTATGAAGCGGAGTTCGGTACAACAACTCTAGCGGCAACTGAAAAGATTGAATATGTAAACCTTCGCGCTCGTATGACGATTGGTACAAGCGGCAATGTTGGTCTATCCCTAGGTGTGATTACTGACCGAAATGGTCGTGAAGTGAGTTATTCCGTTGGATACTTCAAGGTCAATACGCTCTCTCTTACAACAGTTGATACCGCATTGAAACTAACCACCGCTCCTAATGGAGCAGAGTGGTCACAAACTTTGATTGATAACTTGGTAGTGAAGTTCACCGATAGCGCAATCACAAGCGGCGACCGTGCCTCTCTATATGAACTTTTTGTCGATGTCGTAACTACAACCAAACCAACAGTTTCAGTTACCGCGCCTTCAGGAACAATCACAGACACCACATTCCCTTCAGTTACTTGGACCTATGCGGACGCAGATGGTGACCCGCAGAGTGCCTACGAAATCAAAGTTTTTGATTCCACAACTTATTCAGGCGGAACCTTTGACCCTGATACATCTACGCCAACAGTAGAGACTGGCATCGTCACATCTTCAAATGATGGACAGACTCTTGAGGCTGACCTTGCGGACGCTACCACTTATCGCGCCTATGTTCGAGTAGCGCAGTTATTGAACGGTGGTAACTACTTTAGCGATTGGGCTTATAGTCAGTTCACCATTGATGTCGATGCCCCGGCAACACCATTGCTTTCGGCTTTCTACGATACAAATATCGGAGCAGTTACAGTAACGGTTTTTGGTCGTACAAATGTTTTGAGTGCGAATCAAGCATCTTTAGAAACGAACACAACTGGATGGGCGGCGGTTTCAAACTGTGCGATAGCGCGGACAACGGCTCAGGCTTCCATAGGTAGCGCATCACTTGAACTAACAGCAAGCGCCGCGGGAGATATGGTTGCCAGTACAACAACGGCAACTAAGTTCACCGTTACAGCAAACCAAGAGTTCTCAGCAATCGCAGATTTTCGAGCAAACTCAACGACTCGCCTTGCGGCAGTTGGTATCCGTTATCTGAACTCTGCTGGTAGCACAATCTCTACAACTTACGGAACTTCAGTAAGTTCAACAAGTTCCGGTTGGGCAACAGCACAGGCTACGGTTCTTGCTCCTGCCACCGCTACACATGCTCAAGTTTTTGTGAAAGTGATTAGTGCCGCAACAAGTGAGATTCATTATGTGGACAAGATTGCTTTTCATTCAGGCGACATGGCTGTATTTACCCGGGGAGGTTTTTCAAACTTCAAGTTTGATGTTGAGCGTTCAGATGACAACGGAACAACTTGGTCAGTTCTGCGTAACAGTCCAATCTCCGCTGACTCCGCGCAGATTGCTGAGATTGAAGATTATGAAACACCGCTTGACCAAACGGTGCGTTATCGTGCGAAAGCGAGGGCTGACATCTAATGGCAACGATTTCTTCAGGATATACAACTACCGTACCAATCCAAGTAGATAATCCCGCTCTATGGTCTTTCACGGCACCCGAGGACCCAACGATTAGAGTTACAGGTGTTGATGTTCTTCAGCCGCTCAACAATACAATCGTAGAATCTTACGGAGTATTCAAACCACTTGGTGCGACAAAAACGGTTGTTGTAGCACAATCGATTTATGGTATTGATGGTACTTATCGTTTTACTATCAAAGGCGATACTCAATGGGATGAACTTTATCCAGTTCTTACCTATCAAGGAACTCTCCATGTCCATGACCCATTAGGTCGCCAAAAGTATGTTCGTTTTGTAGACCGTAAATGGACAGAATCCGGACCGATTGCTAACTTGGTTCGCGTTGTTGATGTCACCTATTTTGAGGTGGACGCACCATAATGTATCCGGTTTCCGATGATTTCAAAACGGCTATTCGGAAATCACATGTCACAAAAACCAAGATTGAGATTTATGACATGTCGAATGGCTCGATTATTAGTACCGCATCCCCAATAGCCGGTGAGGTAACAATCGACAATCGCCGCTCAATCCGCCGTGAGTGTTCGCTTGAGTTTGTTGATACTGATGGAACTCTAGTTCCAACCAATAACATTAGTTCAGTCTTGCTTCCATACAATCGTGAGGTAAAGATTTATCGAGGTATTGTTTTTGCCGACGGTACGGAAGAGTTGGTTCCTCTTGGAGTTTTTGTTATTACTTCAGTCGATATTCAGGAGTCGGCTCAAGGAGTGAAAATCGCTATCAAGGGTTCAGATAGAAGCCTGATTCTTGCTCGGGCTAAGTTTACAAACCATGAGTTTTATATTGAAGAAGGAACCGCAAAAGAAACCGCGATTGAAAACATTCTCAAGTATCGTTATCCAAAAGTAAAAACAATCTTCCCAACTACAAACCAAACAACGGCTCTGCTGTATCCGACCCTTGACCAATCATCCGACCCTTGGCGTGAAGCGTTGAAGATTGCTGAGTCCGCATCCATGGATTTGTACTTTGATGAAAATGGAGTCGCCCGTATGAGACCGATTCCGGACCCCGACTTTGGTACACCGGTTGCCACTTACACAGATGGTAGTGAATCCGTTCTTGTACAAATCGCCCGTTCGTTGAGTACAGATGATTCATATAACGGAGTTATCTTTACCGGTGAGGGAACAAATCTAACTATTGGTGTTATTGGTGAGGCGTGGGACGATAATCCCGCATCCCCGACCTATCGTAAAACTTATGGTGAAGTCCCATTATTCAAATCAAGCCCTACTGTTCTAACAGTTGCCGAGGCAGAAGAAGCGGCAAAGAATGAGTTGAAGAAAGTTATTGGGGCAACGGAAAAGATTACTTGGGACCAAATCGTAAATCCCGCTCACGATGTTTATGACTTAGTAAAAGTAACGCGCTCGCCAGTAGGTATAGACAAGATTTTGATGCTCGATGCTATTTCGATTCCTCTTGCCGCAAGCGGTACGATGAACGCAGTCGGACGAAGTAGGAGGTTCTGATGGACCTGAGTTACTTAGTAAATCAAATCAAGGCATCGCCTCAAGGACTCCGACTTCGCCAAGGCAAAGTCATTACAGTCAATACGACAAGAACAATCGATGTTCAGATTGCCGGTGATACAAACACTTTGCCCGGAGTTCGTTATGCCTCAAACTATGCTCCAAAGCCCGACGACCAAGTTTGGCTTTTGAATCAAGGCGCCGACTTGCTTGCTTTTTCCATGGTTGCCGCGGCAGATAGAACTCTCGCTCCAACAGCCTCACGGAGTACAGCGCAGACCATTCCGACATCCACACAAACCGCTATTGTTTTTGACACAGTTGATTCCGATGGATGGAACTGTTGGGACCTTAGCCCAAACCCCACGCGGCTAACAGTCCCAGTTACAGGTCGTTATTTTATTACGGCTAATGTTTCATACGAAGCGGCATCGGCAGGACACCGCGCTATCAACATTTTGAAAAATGGCACAACCGAGTTGGCTCGCTCTGATTTCAGTCCAGTTTCAAACTCAATCGATACTCACACCACCGTAAATACTCACGCAGTTACCTTGACCAAAGGAGATTATGTTGAGTTGCGTGTGTGGCAAAACAGCGGAAGCGATTTAGACATTATGGCGGATGGGGACCATACCCCTAAGATGAGTCTTATCTACCTCGGTTCCTAGCCGTAGGTTAGAATAAGCCCCACAAGGATTAGGAGAATCCATGGACAAAAAACAAAAGGCAATGCTCGCCTCTTATGGGCGTTCATTTCTTGCCGCAGTTACCACAGCATTTCTCATTCAAGGTGGCGACCTGTTCGCCCTTGATGTTGATTCCCTCAAGACGATTTTGGCGGCAGGTATCTCAGCCGTTCTTCCAGTCGCATTGAGAGCCGCCAATCCCAATGACCCGGCGTTTGGCAAAGTCGCAGATTCGATTACTGCCTCAGTTACCAAGAAACTAACCGAGCCAACAAAGAAGGCTCCAAGAAAGAAAGCCGCAAAGTAATGTCAGTTGAGAAAGTCCTAGCCGCGGCGAAAGCCGAAGTTGATGCCAAGTTCAGAGAGGGCGCCAACAACGATACAAAGTTCGGTAAGTGGTTTGGTATGAATAACCAGCCATGGTGTGCGATGTATGTTTCATGGTGTTTCAAAGAGGCAGGACTTTCTCATCTAATCGCCGCTCAATCTAAAAAAGGATTTGCTTCTTGTGATGTTGGATTGAAGTGGTTTGCCAAGAAGGGACAGATTGTTCCTGTCGGTCAAGCAAAGCCCGGAGATATTGCGTTCTTCCAGTTCGACGATGATGCGATGGCTGACCATGTAGGTATTGTTTTGAAGAATGATGGCAAAGGAACTCTTTGGGTTTATGAAGGAAATACCAGCGGCGATAATGCCGGAAGTCAGTCAAACGGTGATGGCGCATTTCTCAAGAAGCGCCCTTACAAACTCATCATGGGAGTTGCTCGTCCTGAGTACCCCGCTGAAGTCAAAGCGGCAAAGTCTCCTGACGAAGCCCGCGGAAAGGCATAACCTTGAGCGAAGAGTTCCCAACATTAGGCGAGGTCATGCGCCGACTCGATGAACTGACTATTGAAGTCAAACAAATGAATATCAACATCTCGCAGACTTATCTACGCAAAGATGTTTATGAGTCGGATACTGAAAGAATCACTCAGGCTATGGACCACATTACCGACCGGCTTCAGAAAATGGAGTCCCGCTCGGAGTGGGTCGTTCGGACCGTGGGCGCTCTTTTCATTGCCACCGTTGTCGGTGCCTCAATGTATGTTGGACAGGTAATCGGGTTGTAGGGCTTGACAGCCTAAACCGGGGTTGTGTATCCTCTCCCGATAAGAGAGGAGTTCGACATGACCGAACCAATAGCAGTACCAGCAGTAGTACCAGTAGATGAGTTTGAGGTAGAGCAAGAACCGGCTCGCGAACCATTTACAATCGATGATGATTCAAAGGCTGATTGGGCGATGCGAAAACTCGCTTCAATCCGGCGCAAGCAAGCAGAGAACCAAGCCATCTTTGACCGAGAAGTTCAGAGGGTCCAAGAATGGCTCTCAAAGGTCAATACAGCCCTCGAAAGAGATGCTGAATGGTTTGAGGCTAACCTGCGTCCTTACGCCCTCCTACAACGCTCTGAAGGTCGTAAATCGGTAGTTTTACCCCATGGCACAATCAAGACCACCGCAGGACGGGCTAAGGTCGAGATTGAGAATGAAGAAACCTTCCTGACTTGGGCTAAGGAATCAGCGCCCGAGTTACTCCGAATCAAAACCGAGATTGATAAAAAGAATCTCAATGCTTTGATTACGGAAGAAAATAAAGTAATATCAACCCAAGGTGAAATAGTGCCAGCGGTCAGAGTCATACCTGCCGAGGCTTCAGTTTCATTTGTAATCGCAGACTAGAGAGGAAGTCCATGAGTACAGAAAATCTATCTATCGCTCAGGCATTGAGCGAAGTTATGAAAGCAGTTGGTGGCATCGCAAAGAAGGACCGCAATCAAGCGCAGGGATTCAACTTCCGCGGTATTGATTCCGTTGTCAATGCGGTATCGCCACAACTTCAAAAGTACGGAGTCGTAGTAGTCCCGTCAGTTGAAGATTATTCATACGACACAGTTGAGATTGGTCGCAACCGAACAGCGATGGGGCATGTCAAAGTCAAAGTTCGATACACATTCGTAGGACCGAAAGGTGATGCGATTGCCGCGACCGTAGTTGGCGAAGCAATGGACTCAGGCGATAAGGCAACAGCCAAAGCCATGTCAGTTGCTTTCCGAACCGCGTTACTTCAAGCATTATGTTTGCCAACGGATGAACCGGACCCGGATGCGAGTTCTTATGAGCGTTCGAGTGCTGAGGACATTCTTCCCCCGGGAGCAGTTCTTATGAAGATTGCTCAAGCATCAACACTAGATACGCTCTCTGAAGTTGGCGCGTACTTGACTCAAGCAAAAGACAAATACGGCAAAGAGCAGATGGACCAGTTCCGAGAGAAGTTCATCGAAAAGCGTAATCAGTTGAATATCGTCAAAGATGGCGAATGGGTCACAACCGAGGGGACAACAAATGACATCAAGCCTGAACCAACCGGAGTTACCGTATAACGGAACTTCGGGACATAGCGGAACAGATACTTCAAAGACTCGGGCGGTCTCAGCGGACCGCTCGGGTAAGACAGCACTAAGACAAGCGCAAGCGCTCAATCTCTTAGCAGAAAGAACTTTCCACGGAATCACTTGGAAAGAACTTTCTGAAGTTACCGGACTTCACCATGGAACGGCTTCAGGTGTACTCTCCGTCCTCCACAAAGCCGGACGCATTGCGCGACTCAGAGATTCGCGGAATGGTTGTAAAGTCTATGTGGATTTGAGATGTATCAACGGTAGGCAGATTGAGATTCAGGGACGAAAGAAATCATGTCCCCATTGCGGAGGTAGTTTGTGAGTATCAAGTGGATGACGAGGGTTTGGTCAGATTCCCCCTATAACGGGACCCGCCTGATTCTCCACTTGGCGCTCGCAGACATGGCGCATGACGATGGACGCTTCTTCGCTTCACAAGCACATTTAGCAAAAAAGGCTAGATGTACAACGCACTATGTTCGAGAAGTCATCAATGAGTTGATTGCGGGAGGTTATATCTTGATAGTTACTAAAGGTAACTCGCGGGGTAAAGCCACGGTTTATCAGTTGTTGATGCCCTCAGAACTCCCAAACTCTGTTAGGGAGTCAGATTCAGAACTCCCTAACTCCGATAGGGACAACTCCCAAACTCTGACCGTCCAACTCCCTAACTCTACTTCACACCACTCGTCCTATACACCCGTCCTATCTACAACAGGCGAGACCGCTATCGCGGTCCGCCCGAACTTTGAAGAAGCGGCAAAACGATGGTGGGAAAAACAGACAGTCAAGCCATTAGGAGCAAACGCTTGGTTCTCACTTTTGAAGATTTGTGAAGCCGCAGAGAAGCGCGGCTACACGAAGGAACAAATAGAACAGGCGTTAGATTATATCGGCACAGTTCCTTCAATGAGGCAGATGGATTTAGTTCTCCGAGGAGTCGGAGTTCGTACTAAGCATGAGCAAGGCGCTCGCAAAGCGATGGAGATAGCGGAGAAGTTCAGGGATGAATCTGAGTGAAGTCGCCCTACTTGTAGGGTTCGCCGGAATCTATGACCTCCGTATCCAAGTCGATGAGTTGAAAGTTCGAGCATGGGCTGAATCTCTTGATGATGATATTCCTCTCGAGGATGGAAAGAAAATAATCTCTGCTCATTACGCAAACGCAGATACCGCAGTCAATCCATCTCATATCAATCGAGAATGGAGACACCGCAAAGCATCAGCAGTCGAAAGACAACGAAGCGAGCGCTTATCGCTAGAGTTGGAAGAGGCAAAGAAAAGTAAGGCACCGCCGGAAGTTGTCGCTGTTTATATGGCGGAAATACGAAAAGCGCTGAAGAAGGGTAATGATGCTCCGGTGGAAACAGATTCACGACAGGTGGCATCTGACTTATGAAGATATTCCGGTTTGTCGCATGGCTACGCAACTGGCGGTTCAGACGAACTCAGCGATATGCCCTGCTTGCTTGGACGCCATCGCGGATGAAAGACTCCAATGGCAAAATCTAAACCTCTCCGAGTTGATGACGAAACTCGTTTCACCGTTCTCGCCCGAGGAGATTACAGGTGCGAACGATGCCGACAAGATTACTTAGGCAAAAGAGTTTCAATCCATCACCGCAGACCAAGGATGATGGGCGGGTCAAAGAATGAAGAGTTACACAAGACGGCAAACCTCATCGCTCTTTGTGGCTCCGGAACAACTGGATGTCATGGATGGGTTGAAAGTAATCGAGAGGAAGCGCGAAACCTTGGTTATCTGATTGTCAAAGTCGAGTCGGCTTCAGAGATACCTTTCAAAGACTTGAATGGTGATTGGTGGCTGATTGACAACGATGGGCAAAAAACGCAGTTTGACTTCACTCGAAAGTTCCCTCATGTTTAGTCCATGGAATGTTTTTGCCAACTGGATGAGATGGAGCAAACCATCTTCACGCTTGAGTTCCCATTTCGTCCATGGACCACAAACGCAGAGCGGGCTGGCAATCGATGGGAGAGAGCGAAACTTACAAAAGAGTGGCGCTCCGGTTTTCAACTTTTGGCGAAATCTGAGAAGATACCGCCTATGGCTTGGATTACCGTTACGGTCGAGCCTCATCAGAAAGGTGGTCGCCTTCAAGATGTAGGTGCGTGTAACCCGGCAGTCAAAGCGGCGATTGATGGATTGGTAGACGCAGGTGTTTTACCTGACGACTCTCCTGAGTTCGTTAGGTCGCTTGTATTCCTGCCACCCAAAAAAGATAAAAACGCATTGGTGATTTATATTCGAGGAGTAAAGAAAGAGAGGATGTTATGAACTGGGAAGTTATTTGGACCGCAGTTGGATTACTTACAGCCGGTTTATTTTTTGCGCCCTTTTATATCGCATTAGCAATCGCGTATGAGAAATCGCGTAGCAAAGTTCATTTGGAGTTTGTAGCAACAGCAAACGCAGTCGAGAAGAAGGTCAAGTTCGATGAAGCGGTAGAACGCCTATTCGAAGAAGGAGAAGCGAGATGAGTACGGTACTAGAGGCAGTTGAGTTAGACGGTCAAGGATTGGATGAGGTCAAACTTCTAACTGAAGCAATCCGCACCCATCAATCACAGATTCACGATTTAGGAAAGAGACGCAAACAGTTGATTTTGCGACTTCGTAAACAGCGAATCACTTATCGCGAGATTGCTCAAGCAATGGGAGTAAGTGAGCAGTTGATTTACAAAATCATCCGCAACGATATTCCAAGAGAACCTGAGTATGATGCGAGCGGAAATATCGTTCGCAGAAGAGGGCGTCCACCAAAGCCCCGCGCATGAAATCCAAAATCAATGTTGGAGCAGTCGCAAGCGTTCCCATTGGTTCGCTCGAAGGCTATCCAACTAATCCGCGTCGCGGGGATATTGAAGCAATCGCGCTCTCGTTGAAAACTCATGGGCAGTACCGTCCTATTGTTGTTCAGTACGGAACTAACTTCATCCTTGCCGGCAATCACACTTACAAAGCCGCGAAGAAGTTGGGCTGGCGCAAAATCAAAGTCACCTATATCGAAGTTGATGAAGAGACCGCTCGAAAGATTGTTCTTGCCGATAATCGATTGACCGACCTTGCTTCATATAACGAGCCGCTCTTGAAGAATCTTCTCTCGGCTCTACCTGACCTTGAAGGTACGGGCTTCTCTCAATCTGAGGTTGAGACTTTAGATAGGTTGATGACTGGTCAAGAAAAGACCACAGGAGGCGGCGAGAAGGCTTTACCGAGTGACCCTGAAGTGAAGATAGCGGCATGGAGATTTACGGTCGAACTCGAGGCGTACAAGGCTTGGAAGGAGCAACTTTACGCCGAGGCTCCGACAAAGCAGAAAGCAATCAAAGCAATCAAGACCCGGCTCGGATTCCCGGAGCGCTCGCCGGTTGAACCCGCTCCACACAAAGAGCGAACTCAGGTCGAGATTTCAGATGTGGAGACCGTCGGTATCAATGAGGTTCAGATTCATCCGCTGAATCCAAGAGAAGGCGATGTGGGAGCAATCAGTTCATCCCTTGAGGTGATGGGTCAATATCGCCCTATCGTCGCTAACAAGCGGACCAAGAACATCGTCTCCGGCAATCACACTTATCAGGCGGCGCTTCAGTTGGGTTGGGAGAAGATAGCGGTCCATTGGATTGATGTGGATGATGTGGAAGAGATAAAGATTTTGATAGTAGATAACCGGACTTCGGACTTGGCAACTTATGACCCGCAGGAACTCAACAAACTTCTGACCTCGACCGGATTGAATGGAACAGGATTTACCCGGGAAGAAGTCGCTGAGATATTAGCGGGAGGAAAATCTAAGCCCGGGCATCAACCCATAGGTCGAACAACCATCCGGGTCGGCGAACACACCATGCGAGTTCACACCGAGGACTTGAATCAATGGGCGAACGCGATTTATGGATGGAAAGACATCGCTGAGTTATTATTGATTCCAATAGAGGCGTGTTCAACCGAGGTAGAATAATCCGACATGAGTACAAAGACCGTGGCGAAGAAGCAGGACAAGAGACCGCGTGGACGCCCGAAGGGGACGACGGTTCTCCTTGATGACACCAAACGCGAAGAACTTCTCAATCTGATTGTCCTTGGAGTTCCTATCTCAAAATCTGTGGGGATGATTGGCATATCCGAACAAACTTTCTATAACTGGATGAGTCGCGGCATGATTGAGAAAGAGCGGATAAATACAATCGTAGGTGCGAAACCTAAACCGGAAGAGAAAATATATCTTGATTTTTTGGAGTCTGTCACGCGGGCGCGAGCCGAAGCAATCGCTAAGAAGGTCGCAGTTGTATCAAGCGCGGCGGCTCAAGGTGATTGGAAAGCATCGGCTTGGTGGTTAGAGCGTCAAGTACCGGAGGAGTTCGGTCGTATTGATAAGCAAGAAGTCTTGAGCCATTCGGTATCCGAGGTTCGAGTTACAGTTTCGATGGGTGAACTTCAAGAGAAGATAGCCAAGGTTTTAGAGGCGCGTAAGAAATGACCGAGCGGCTCCTCGATAGATTTCTCGAGAGCGACCCGCAACAACAAGCCGCGCTCCTTGCCATGCTTACCGATGAAGAGCGTCACGCCCTATCGGTAATCCTTGATGCTGAGTTGAAGAACCCATGGGCTAGATGGGAGAACGACCCGGTGGGATTCGTTGAGACCGGATTGAGTGAAACCCTTTGGTCAAAGCAAAGAGAGATTCTTCTTTCAATCAGAGATAACAAGAGAACCGTGGTCCCGGCTTGTCACGCTCCGGGTAAGTCTCACCTCGCCGCTCGAGCAGTCGCATGGTGGCTATCAGTTCACGCACCCGGCACGGCTATCGCTATCACGACCGCTGGAACATTCCGACAGGTCAGAAACATCATGTGGGCAAACATCCGCCGAGTCCATGTCAAGAATGATTTACCGGGCGAGATTCTCACGACACAATGGAAGATTGATGACACAGTTGTTGGATACGGATTCAGTCCGAGCGCTCACGATGAAACAGCCATTCAGGGTATCCACGCTCCGAACCTTTTGATTGTGGTCGATGAGGCAGGTGGTATCTCAGACATTATCGGTACAGCCCTTGAAGCATTGATGACCGGTGGCAACACCAAACTTCTTGTCCTTGGTAACCCGCCGACCGATAGCGAGCAGACATGGTTTGAAAGAATCTGTTCGAGTCCGCTTTACAATGTCATTCCAATCAGCGCCTATGACACACCAAACTTCACAGGCGAACCAACCGGAGTTTGTAAGTCATGTCCGGATTACATTGAAGCCCATGAGGTCAAGACGCATCTCGTTGATGAGACTTGGGTTCGTGATGTCATCTCTGAGTTCGGTGAGGATTCGCCATTCGTTGAGGCTCGTATCTTTGCTCGATTCCCTAAAGCATCTACCGGCAAGGTCATCCCCTTTGCTTGGGCTGAAGAAGCCACACACAATGAAGAGCCACTTCAATCAAACAAGATTCGCCTCGGAGTTGATATTGCCTCCGATGGTGGAGATGAGTTTGTTATCGCCAAGGCAGATGGATACAAGGTCAGCATCATCCACCGGTCCTCGGGTAAACAGAACGCGAACGCAGTTGATGTCGCCGGAGTTGTCATGCGTGAGATTGAGAAATGCGTCGAGGAGCATAAGGCTCGAGATGTACAAGATTTGGTACAAGTCAAGATAGACACAATCGGATTGGGTTGGGGAGTTGTATCCCTTCTTGATAGATGGGTCCGCGAGCGCCAGTTAGCCGCGAAGATAATCGGAGTCAATGTCGCAGAGAAGCCAAAGGACCAAGGCAAGTTCAAGAATCAAAGAGCCGAGATGTGGTGGAACGCTCGAACCCTGATACAGCCAAGAGACGGCAAGCAAGAGATTCGCCTTGAGTGCGACCGATTTGTTTTGGCTCAGTTGGCAGGTCCGACCTATTACGCAGACGCATCCGGTCGAATCGTGATTGAATCTAAAGTGGATATGAAGAAGCGCGGTGTCGCATCGCCTGACCGGGCTGAAGCGATATTGTTGGCGCTCTATGAATCGAGGTCGGTCATCCCTAGTATCGCTCCCCTATCAATCGGGCAAAGCAATCAATGGGACATGAAACACTTATGACGGTTAGCCTTTACCTAAGCCCGGACCATCGTGAGTACGCCGAGAACCTAGCGCAAGATACCTTCGAGAAATATCAGAATGTCAAAGGTCATTACCGCAATCTATTGAGTAGCCATGTCATCGGTCGTTATGGCGAGATGGGCGCTTATCAGTTTTTCAATAACCGACAGATTGACTCCTATCCGTATTTTTCTAATATCGAGTACGACGGGTTATGCGACATCAATACCAAGTTAGGTCGGTGCGAGGTCAAGACTTGGAATCCGGATTTTTGGGAGGATTGGGGTCGAGCCATCTCAGTTGCTCAAATGCCATACCTTGAGAAGAAAGCGGATTTTATTTTGTGGTGTACAGCCCACGAAGTTCAAGGGCTAATCAAGGTCACAGTTCATGGATGGAATCGCATCGAGGATATGAAAGTGCGCTCGCCGATTATGACTGGACCGGAAGGCAAGCAGGTTGAAAACTATCAACTAAAGGTTGAGGAGTTGCGAAGCCTAGACACTCTCCGGCTCTCGTAGAAAATCAAGGAGTTGCTCGACGATAAGAACATCTCGAGTCACCCCATCTTTTGTCATAGGGTGCGAGTAATCTCCGGCGAAGGCTTGAATCTCGCGGATGACTAAAGCCCGCATCTCATTTATCGTCATCAGTAAAGTTCCAATCAATCTCAATCCATCTTGATTCGCGAAGCGCTTTGATTGAGACGGCGAGCGCGACGATGCTAACGAGTAGCGATACCCAAGCGAGCATTTGTAATCCTAACTCTTGAGAGTCGGATTCTGCCACGCTTGCGATACACAAACCAGTTACGCCACACAGCGATTTCTCCATTCCTGTGCGAACTTGCTCTTGGTTGGAGTCAGCAACTTGATGAAGGAAGCCGGAGCCGTATCCCATGGACCCGCATCTTCAGGCACCACTTTGACCGCCACGCTTCCGTTCTTGCGTCGAGTTAGAAAGACGGCGGCGAATATGTCGCCATCTTGATTCTTGAAGGCGGCGAAGAATGGTTTCTGACCATAGTTGTTTTTACCTTCGACCAACTTCACAAGTTCGATGAATGGATAATCTCGCTTGATTTCCCATTCAAGATATTTCTTGGTCGTAATGTTTTTACCGACCTGTTCGACATCCCACCCCATTTATGCCACCGCCTTTTCTTTGATTGCCTCGGTGATTGCTTGGATAACTTCGATTGGCAACTCTTCAATCCTTGTCCATCCGCTGACATAAGTTCCGTTAGCGAAAGGTTTGATTGCTTGAATAAGTTCTCTCAAAGCAGGATTGAAAACTTCTTGCTTGTATTTTTCTCTCTCAGCCTTGATGACCGCCGCCTTAGCCTGAGTGATTTTCCATTGCGCTTGATACTCAGCCTGAGCGACTTCATATTCAGCCCATGGTTTCCACAACTGGCTCAACTGAACAACTCGTTCGTATCCACTTCCAACTTTGATAAGAACGCCGTTGCCTTTTTGAACTTGATAGTTTTTGCTGTAACCCTTTTCGTATGGTTCAACAGCAACGATAACTGCTTTTTCATGTCCGCCCCATGCTGTGTGTTCATGGTTGCGACCTCTTTGGTAAGCCCATTCTTGACCCACCACTAACTGACTTCTTTTAGCCATTTCGTTCTCCTCTCTAAGAACAGGTTCAGTATATCAAACCCCGGGTGGGTATTCAACTAGGCGGCGTGAGTCGCCTCGAACTTGACCTCCGGGCGGACCACCCCGAGCCTCTTGAGGCTCTTGTCGATGATGTCCTTGGCGATGTCATGATTAGGACCGTACTCGACCGAGTAAGCGACCCAAGCGAATCCGTATCCATCTACATATTGACCGATGTAGACATATCGAACATCTGTTCGAACAGCATGGGCAGAGAACTCTTCGAATGATTTGAAACTCTGAGCGACCTCCGATGGATTGCCATAAGTTCCGGTCTTGCTTGGTCTGCCGAAAAGACTTGAGCGATTGCCAAGGGCAATGAGGCGCTTGGCTTCCTTCTCGCCATAGTTGAGCGCGAGTTGAACACCGACCCCTTGTGGGTATCCGTCAAAATGATTGTAGATTGACGAGATGGACCCATCCTTGTTCTTGATTCCGATTAGTGACCTTGTAGCCATTTTTTATTTCCTCCCTTAGTGTCCGGTTGAGGCATGAACAGGTTGTCCATCCCAAAACCATCCGTTTGTGAATGAGTTGATTCTGATAGCGGGCTTGCCGTCGTAACCCTCTTTGATTCGATGAATCGTGATTGGAGCCGGGACCTTATCGATTTCGCCGGTCTCGCGATTGCGTAACTCACGGACCAAAGGCTCACCATTAGAAACTGTTGTCCAATAGTCGCCATTTCCATAATCGGCATATTCGCGCTTTTGCCCGGTCTCTTGGACCCATACAGATGAAGCCGAAACACGAACTACCTTGAAGAACTCGACATTGGTTTGGTCGTATCCCCAAGATGTGTAGAAGATGTCGCCGACTTTAGGCGCGACCTTTTCGATTGTTGCTGTTGTCATTGAGCGACCTCCTCAGTTTCGTTTACGAAGATTGCTTGGATTCTGTACTGACCGCCCGAGAACGCAGTCGCGGCTATCGCGAAGGTTTCGGCTTCTTTCTTGGTCTTGAAGTAATGAGTTCCGTTAGCATTATTAGCGGCTCTACGAACCTCGACTTGAAACACCTTTTTCATTTCCGTCCTCCTCTCAGGACAACCCAAGTATATCACAACCCGGGTTAGTTATCTTTGATTTCTAACGCTTGAACAACTCGTATCTGTTTCAACCAATAGTGTCTACGATTGCTTTGTTGTTTCGCTTCGACCGAGCGATAGTTTTGATGAAACGAACAAGCAAGTTTTCCCGTATCTTCTTCTTGAGTGATGATTGCCCAAGTGAAGTAGTTCGATGTCTTTCGCTCGAAAGTATAAAGTTTTGACCCGACTTCAACAGTCGCTCTGTAAGTCCTCTTAGTCATTCTGTCCCCCTCTCAGGACACCCCAAGTTTACCACAACCCGGGTTAGTTATTCTTCTTTTTCTTCAATCTTTCCTACAAACTCGATGGCTCTGATATAGGCTCGGTTGTAAGCCAAGTAATCTTCAATCTCGCCAATCTTCTCGAACTCGACTTCAACTTCTTCAATCTGACCGTACGGGTCATTAGCGCTTCTACGCTCGACCTCTTTTCTAACTTTTGCTGTTATCACTTTGCGACCTCCTCGTTCACGAAGATTTCTTGAATGTTGTATAGACCACCGCTGAAAGCAGTTGCGACAATCGCAAAATCTGTCGCTTGTTCGTTGGTCTCAAAGTAATGAGTTCCATTGACTTTGGCACCCGCTTTTTTGATTTCGACCTTGAAAACCTTTCTCATTTTCGTCCCCCTTTCGGACACCATCAGTATAACACAACCGGGGTTAGAAATCATCCCGATTGTGCGTACATTGTGCGTACAGATTTAGTACCAAATGTGGTACCAAATATGGCTCGAACAGGTGTTCGATACACTTCTGCCATGACCCTTACTTCAGCAGTCCACACACTTATCAAGGCGACATGCCCAACGGCGACTCAGGATGTAAGGGCTAATCTCGAGAACCGAGCCAAAGCCATAGAAACGGCTCTGTACGGTCCTCTGAACCCCGGAGAGCCGAACGATGAGTATTGGACCCGGCTCGGGGCTGAATGGGGTGTTAGCGCCGAGGAAGCCAAGAAACAGCGGTGCGGGAACTGTGCCGCCTTTATCCGGACCCCGGAGATGCTCGAATGTATCAATGCCGGTCTAGCCATAGGCGGAACCGGGACTGAATCTTGGGATACGGTCGAGGCGGGCGAACTTGGATATTGCGAGGCTTTTGATTTCAAATGTGCTTCGGCTCGGACCTGCCGTGCTTGGATTGCGGGCGGACCAATCACAAAAGCCGGAGTCAAAAAAGGATTGAAGTGAGTAGCGGTCAATATAAAAAACACCATGGATGGCACTCGCGTCGCATGATTATTCGCGACGGTATGGTTGTGCTTCTCAATAAAGATGGGTCAGAGAGAGAGCGCCGTCCAATGGAAAAGAAGAATGACAAAAACAAATGACATTGTTGCTTTCAATGAACAATGCGATAAATGTAGCGCTCGCGCTTTAGTCGCGGCTTATTTCTTTGCGGGAGAACTTTACTTTTGTTTACATCATTACAAAGAGTTGAAGATAGGGGAGAAGGCGTATCTCCTTCAGTTCGTGGACGAACTAGAACCGACCGAAACCACGCCCATTCATGCCTTCGAGTAATCCCAACACCTAACGGTCAATATCTAACAACCGTCGTTTGTGTTTGTGGACTTCAGAGAGTTCCTCTACCTAACAAAGAGAATCCATCGGCTCTATCGTAGATAAGCCATTCGGCTGATTGGACCTCAAAAGTTTTTTGAAGAGCCGAGAGAACAATGTCTTTATTTAGTTCCCCGCAGGTATACAAATCAAACTGAAGTAATCCCGGCTCTTCTTCATCCCATATATGAAACGCGCAATGGCTGGTCTCAATCATTACAGCGGCGGTGAGTCCGCGGTTACCGGGCTTATCGACATAACTGGCGAATGGTCCCTTGATGATTTTCATTTCAACCGCACTAATCAGGTCGCGTAAAAACTCGATGCCTTTCTCCTCATCCTTGATTGGATTACGGATTTTGGCGATGACCATGATGTGCTTATGAAATACCATTGCTGGCTCCTTAGAGTTCGGGTTTCTATCTAAAACTCTGAATCAGAGTCTCAGCGACAGAAGCCAAAACTATCAGCACAAAACTGCCAAGCAAAGTAATACCCCACAGGTATCGAAGTTCAGGAAACTTCGCCGGTGGTCGTCTCTCTTTGAACTTTGGCTTGTTGATTATCTGACTGAACTTTTGGTCAATGACCTCTTGGTTCTCTTTCATACATTCCTCTCATGTTGTATGGATATACAACTAGGGTTGAGGATACAGCATGAAGGGGCTGTCAAGCAAACTGAGTCTCGACACAGATTGGAAGGCTCGAGTAAGCGTCCCATTTAGTCGCGATTGTGATTGCCTTCTTGATGATTCGTTCTGCCTTCTTTGGGTCATCTGTACAGTTCAAGATTCCAAGTCCAAGCATTGCGCCTAATGCGACATCGCCACCGGAGCCACCGATATAAACATTGCGTCGGTCCCGGTCCCATGAATAATCCTCAGCGATTGGATATAAAACACCATTGACTGAGATGATGAATGATGAGTCCTGAAACGCCGCGGCTCCATCATCTTTCGCATCGAAACCTTCAGAGATAAAAAACGAACGCAAAGACGGAATCAGTTTGCGAGTCATAAACTTATCGAGGCTTTCGATATTGGTAGACATTGGCGGCTTTGGTGGATTCCATCCAAACTGCGCCAAGTTACCACCGCGAGATGCGCCGGATACAGCGATTAGGTAAGAACCGTTCTCAACAATCTTTGGAGTTGATAAATCGAAAACTCGACCGCCTTCATCCGTTGCTCTTGAGTCCGCTCCAATAATCGCCCATCCATCTCCTTGAAAAGCGGCAAGAGTTGTCATCGGGTCTCCTAGGGATTAGATACCCAATAGTAACCTCTAAGGCTTCACAACCTCGGTAGGTAAAGCCATGAGTCCAAGCGCGGCGCTCGCCCATAGGTCCGGAGTTTCCGTATCAGGCTGGTAGCCGCCGGCTCCGCCGAGCAGAATCGGGTGGTCAAAGTATTGCTCTCGAATCATTCGCATGGATTGGAAGTAGCCATCCTTGGTGTACTCGAGGGATGAGAGCGGGTCATTCTTGAGACCGTCAGCACCGCAAGCAACAAAAATCATAGTTGGCTGAAACTCTTGGCAAGCCTCGAGAAACATCTCGGTAGCAGAGAGCAAACCTTCGTCACCGGTATTAGAAGCAAGCGGGAAGTTGTAAGCGCGGTTGCGATAGTCGCTGAGTAAACCGGTACCCGGAAAGATGCCGTACTCATGGACCGAGAAAGTCAAAACATTCTTGTTGGACTTGAGCAATAGTTCGGTGCCGTCACCATGGTGAGCATCGCAATCGAAGATAGCAACACGGTGACCGTATTCGTTAGTTGCTTTGGTAGCGGCAACAGCGAAATCATTGAATACGCAAAAGCCGCTGGAATGGTCACGCATCGCGTGATGCTTTGCGCCGGGAAAGTGAACAGCCAATCGCGTCTTGAAATCAATCAAAGTATCGAGAGCAGTCAGAGTACCGCCAACAAATAACTTGGCTAGTTCGCCGAGGTCATGTCGTTGCCCGTCCCATTCTCCGGATTCACCGCGGATGGTGACATCGAAAACATATTCCATATCGTGAACGAGATGTAAGTCCTCAGTTGATGGAGCAACAGGTTCTATCTCGTAAACATTGAGGCGACGCTTTTGACCGGCAATAACTAGATTGTTGCGAGCATGGAGAAATCTTCGCCCTTGAGTTGGATGCTTAGGGTCGAAAACCCAATCGGCATACTGTGGCGAATGAACAATGATTGCGTGTTCCATCTATATCTCCTCTCTCAATATAAACCCTAGTTTATACTAAATCAAACATAACTACAAATCCTTACGATAGCCACTCCTTCAAAGTATCAGCCGGGTAGCCAATCTCTTCGAGCCACGCCCGGACATTCTCTTCATCCTTTTTCAAACAAAAGACATCCACAGTTTGAGAAAAGACATTGGAGGTAAGTTCCATCAAAGCGTAGAACGGATACGGAGTTGGATAGTTACCTTCGCCAATCTCATTCAAGAAGTTGTTGAATCGGATTTTGCGTTGGTGATATTCGTCAGCCCAACCCGTAGTCCAACCGGATGCGAGGACCGCGACATTATCGAGATTCTTTACAGTCTCGTAATGCCCACGCCAACCATCGGTCTTTTGATACAAGCGACCTTTGAAATCGCCGGTATGGAGTTCACCTAGGAAATCCGGAATCTCCGCGTCATCATCGTAGATTGTGTAATCACCTATGCGAACGCGGTCAATCTCACCACCATGAATCTTGACGAGCGTTGAGGCGCTTTGAGTATCCTCATTCTCGCAGTCATAGCAGAGCGCTTGATTCTTGACATTCGAATAGGTCAGTTCGTCCTCGTTGAAATCTTGCTCGCAAGAAACGCACTTCTCTTTAGTTGCGGTCATGCGTCCTCCTTTTGAGGTGCCTTGATTACATTGTCAGCAATCAAGATTTGAGCGGTTCGACCGTAATGACCTTGAAGGCTCCACGCCAAACCGGAATCGACTAGATATTGGAAGAGTTCGATAAAACCTTCATGCGATAGTTCGCCGGTTTCATAAGCGATGATTCGCTCGGTTAGGTCAAACTTTCCGTCCGCGTTAGTTGTTGGTTGAGTCATGCTTTCATCTCCTCTCTAAAGAAATCTCTCGGTTGATGTAGCAAACGAAACATTGACGAAGCAACTTGCTTTGTAAGCAACCTCGCCTACCTCTTCACAATAGACATCCTTTTGAACGCCTTTGTAAAACACCTTGCCACCACGAATAAACTCGCGGCGAACGGTGTAGGTATCGTTGAATCCAAGAGTGATTGCTACTCGGTAGCCCTTGCCTACTGGCAAGATGACTTCAACGCACTCGCCCTCTTCGTTGGTGATTGCGGTCCAGCGTCCACCGGAAATCGCAAACACATTTATAATGCCGATTTGATTGAGCAGTTCTTTTGGATTGAACGCTCGGCATTGATACTGGTTCTTCATTTTGTCTCCTCTCTAAGACAATCTGAGTATAACACAACCGGGGTTAGGAACGCTCCCCGTTACTACGGTTTAGGACGATATATTCATTGAGGCAACCATCGCAGAGATAAGTCTCAGAATCGATTTGATTCTTGGCTACCGCATCGCAGTTGGCACAAGTCATGCTTTCACCTTCTCCGTGACCGAGAAAACCGCACCGATTCCGTACTCGCCGGGAAGGTATTTGATTTCGGCATCTTCAGCCTTGACCCAACCGAAGTCGGCGCAAACATAAGTCTGACCCTCGATTTCGATTTCGTCACCGATTGATAGCGATGTGTGAGTTCTGTCCGAAGCCAATCTTGCTTCGATGACTTTCCACAAGTAAACCTCAAACGCCGTACCGCCAAAGTCGGCTAGTTCGCTTTGAAGATTAGTTGCTTTGTAAATCGCATTGAGCAATAAAGGATATTTGTCAGCAGGGATTTTGTAATCAAGAATGTCGAACTCGACGCTTGATACAAAACGACCTTGTTCGATTCTGTTACCGAACGCCTTCCATGTCACTTTGACTTTCATTTGTTCTCCTCTCTAAGAACAATCCGAGTATATCACAACCCGGGTTAGGAAACCTTCGCACACTTACAAATCTTCATCATGTGTTTGAATCCGAACTTCTCGAGACTCTCGGTAAATCGGCACTTGGCATCGCCTAAGCACTCAGCCTTCGCATCCTCAAGGGTGGCAATATCAGTCACGAATCCTTGAATCTTATTTCTGCGCCGATTGGTCTCGGCGGCTAGAGCGATACGGCAATCGCTGGCATGGATTGAATAAGCATTACGGCAGTCCTCATGCTTGAACCAACCCCAGTTGAAGATAACTGTATAAGTCATTTCAATCTCCCTACTTTCAATGCGCTTTGGAACTCTTTCTCGAACTCGACCGCGAAACACTCACGGCAGACGGAGGCGCCGCTTTTGGTCAAGAACGCTTCAAACTTTTCCATGGCGACCCCGCACTTAGAACACTTGGTCATGGCGACCTCCTTTCAGCCTCAGTATACCAAACCCGGGTTAGAAAAGCGAAAGGAAGCAAAAGGTGGAAATAGGTGTCAAATCGCGGCGTGTCGCTTCCGGACCATGCGGGAGTTCGGTCCAATCCGGGAAGATATAAAACCCCCGTTTGGTAAAATGGGTCATGGAAAGAGAGGTAAGCCATGGCAAAGGTCAAAGACCAAGCGAAGCGGCTCTATGCCGCTGAAGAGTTATCGGGTATCAAATACGGCGATGCTCTGACTTTGAAGGAATGTCAAAAGTTCGTAGACAAGATTATGTCTCGACAATATGTGATTGAGAAATATCGCATGAAGTCACCCATCCTCGTCCTCGATGGTAGAGGTCGTCGTTCAGCGTGTGCGACTTTCTACGGAGGCGGTAGAGCCATCAAGTTGCCGAAGTGGTCAAGAAACAAATATGTGATTCTCCATGAGGTCGCTCACCATCTGACAAGACTCGACGGACATAAGCCGGAGTTCGCATCATGTCTCTTGGATTTAGTCAGGCACTTCTTAGGCAAAGAATCTGCCGATGCTTTACAAGCCGCCTATCACTTCAAAGGTGTCAAGGTTCTCGGAAAGAGAGGACCGGTAAAAGCGCGATGCCCACAATCTAAAAAGGATTGGCTCGAAGCGAAGAAACATTGGCAACGGGAGTTGAAAGAAAAACTGTCGCAAGTTGCCTAGGCTAAACTTGCTCCATGAAAAAAGTTAGGGACATTCTAAGTCGCATGGTTGCGGTCTTTACCGTCGGCGCTCTTGGAACTCTTGGCGCCGGGGCAGTCTTTGGAGTTGATGAAGTAGTCGCGCTCTCAATGGCTGGACTATTGGCAGTCGCCTCGGTCGCAGAACGATTGGCTCGAGAATATCTTGATGATGGAAAACTAACGCTCGATGAAATCAATGGGGCTTTCAGTCCATTCGCAAAGAGCGAAGAAGTAGAACCGGAGCCGCTACCTATTCTTTCGAACGACGAAGAGGATAAGTCAAAGCCCAAACGCCGAGCGTAATCAAAATCGCGTAGCCGACTATTCCTTTCGCAGTTCCGTCAAGAACAATCCAAGCAACAAACATTCCGAGCAAAGTCCATAGTTGCCCAATCATGTCATTGATGAAGTCTTTCATTACGGTCTCCTATATCCGATACCGCCGATTGCGGTAGCCATTGTAGTTGTTGCGATATTGCCAACGATGGTCGCGGCAATGATTGTCTTAGTTGCTTCTTCTCTTTCTTGCGGAGACATATCAGCGCCAAGATTTCCAATCGCAAAAATAAGTTGTGCCGGTGATTCAAAAATCGCAGAAAGAATCTCAGCCGGAGAAGCGAGCAGTTCTAAAGCCGCGGCAATCTCAGCGGTGATGATGACAGGATTGCCGTCCTCATCTTCTCGAGTCTCGACCGGTGTTTGTGGTGGTAGGTCCTCAAGGGTCAATCCCGCTTCGGCGAGCGCACTAACCGGGACCGCCGGCGCATCCTCGAACTGAGTTAGGACCGCCTCGACAACAATCTCTTTCTCAGCCTCGGTCATCTTTCCGTCGGCTAAAACATCCTTGACTAAATCCTTGACCTCTTCAGCGGTGACGGTTCCATCTTGTACTATGTCCGCCAAAGTATCGGAGGCATCAGATGGTTCTTGTGACGGATTACTTGGCTCTTGTGATTGCGACGGTTGCGGTTCTGTATCTGACTTATCTGAATCGTCGTCATCCGTTGTCGTCGGTTCATCATCAGGATTTTTCGAATCGTCTGATTCAGTCGGCTCAGGTTCTACTGGTTGTGGCGTGGATTCTTCTTGTGTTGGTTCGGGACTAGGTTCATCCGATGGTTGTGGTTCAGGTGTTTGATTTGACGGGTCGGTTTCCGTTGGGCTTTCGGACGGTTGAGGCTCCGGTTCTTGAGAAGGCTCAGGAGTTGGCGATGGCTCAGGGTCGGGAGAAGGTGACGCTCCGGGACTTGGACTTGGCTCAGGTTCAGGGGACGGAGTGGGAGTGGGTTGAGGAGTCGGAACGGGAGTCGGTGATTGCTCCGGGGTTGGTGTTGGACTCGGAACAGGGATTGGTGTTGGATTCGGCTCGGGCTGTGGAACGGGTGTCGGAGAAGGAGTAAGAGATGGCTGAGGAGAAGGTGTGGGTTCAGGCGTGGACGGCGAGGGTTCCGGGGTCGGTTGCGGTTGAGCGCTCTGTGTTGGCTCAGGTTGCGGGCTTGGAGAACTTGTTGCCGTTGGTGCCGATGTTGGTTCAGGTGAAGGAGAAGGAGTGGGAGTTGGCTCCGTCGTACTTGATGTCGGCTCCGGCGTTGGCGAAGGTTGAGGAGTCACTTGAGGTGTTGCCTCCGGCGAAGGAGTTGGAGTAGCGTCGCCATATTCAAGGATTACTTGTAGGCGCTTTGCGATTCCATGGCAAGGGTCACTAAAAATACTATTGACCGCTTGAATCACAGCATTGTTTTCACCAAGAAAAATCTTTGAAACTTTTACTATCGAGTTCGCCGCATGGCATTGAGCATTGATGACAAAATCATTAGGCAGACCATAACTAGCAAAAATCACCGAAGTAAAAATCTTTCCAATCGGAGCGGATAGATTCAAAGATTCGTTTTCGTTTGCCGTACCATTTACGCGATTGGAAGGGGGCGTCGATGGCGCAGGTGTTGTGGTTTCTGTTTGGGTTGGGCTTGGGCTTGGCGCTGGACTTTGTGTTGGTGAAGGTGATGCTTCGCTCGGTTGAGGAGAAGGTGTTGTCGTTGGAGTCGGCTCGGGTGATGGAGCGCTTGAATCTGTTGGAGTCGGAGTTGCGCTGGCAGAGGGCGAAGGCTCAGGCGTTGGAGTCGGACTTGGAGAGGGCGAATCTGAAGGCGTCGGAGAAGGCGAAGCAGATGGTTCAGGAGATACGGTCGCAGTCGGAGTATCAGATGTCGGAGAAGGCGAAGGCTCAGGCGTTGGCGAAGGGGTGGGGGTGGGTGTTGGGATTGGAGCAGGAGAACTCACCGAAATCGTAAAGATAGGTCCGTACCATCCCGCCCAAAAACCGTTATCGATTCCGGATAGATTGATTGTTACTTGACCGGAGACGGTCGCACTTACACTTGTTTGTTCAATCGTATTTCCACTAAAACTTTGACCATTGATTGAGACGCTCCAACTATCAGCAATCGGAGTACAACTACCAATACAGTTCGCGATTGTGTTATTGATTGAAACCGTTACCGTCGAACCATCGCTAACCGTAGTTAGATAAGTCGCGCTTCCACCTCGATAATCAAACTGAATCGAGTCGCCGGAGACATTGCCATTGACCACCGATTGCCATGAGGCATCGGCGCTCGCTGAATCCGACATGGGCAAGATGCTCCAAAAGAGGATAAAGCACGAAACAACTAAAACGCGCAAAGTACGCAATACGGACAAACTCCTGCTTGGGGTCACGCAGGACACGATTGGGGTTATTGTACCCGGCTCTTCTTTCTGCTAAACTGGGGTTGTAAATGAGAGGAGTCGATGTGACAGTCGAGATGTTCGAGATTGAAAAACCAAGTTATGAGCAGATTGAAAAAAATCGCAAACTTGGAAATACCACTACAAAATATAACGACGAATGTTTTGTTTGTGAACGCCCCATGAAAACAACCGGCATGGAAAAAGGCACTTGGGTTCACTTATCGTGGGCGACCGGAATGATTATGAACATTGAACAAGCCAATAGCGAAGAGGGCGAAAAGCAATCGCAAGGTTTCTTCCCTGTCGGTTCTGATTGCGTCAAAGCAATCCCAAAGAGATTCGTTTACAAGGCGCCCAAATGACAATCAACCTTGACGAGATTCCTGATTTCGCGAAGATGGCTTTCGAGAAACTACACCCGGACCTTGAGCCGTATGTCGAAGAAGGTTCATTCGGTCCGATGCTCCGGCATCCACTTGTGTATCAAGTGCCGCTAACAATCCCGGGTTACGCCAATCGTTACTATCAACAAAAACTCGAGGATACAAAAAAAGCGCTTGAGTCCAAGAACTTCAAAAGTTATGTGTGGCTACATGAGCGTCCTTATCGCTTACACGCTTTCGAAGAGATTCAAGAACACCTAACTGACCGTGAGTATTGGTCGCTCTTAGGTGCGATATGGGTCGATACAGAAAATGCGTGGGCGAATGTTGAGCAATGGCGCGAGTTCTTCTCTTCAGATAGAGGCGAGCGCGAATGGCTCATGGATTGGGATGAGCAGATGGCTTATGCCGGATTACCCGAGATGATTACGGTCTATCGCGGTTATCAACCCGGACTCAATGAGAATGGAATCTCATGGACCATAAAGCGAGAAGTTGCTGAGAAGTTTGCGACACGATTAGGCAAAAAGGGCAAGGTGCTTGAAATGCGTGTCAAAAGAGAGAGAATCGTTGCCGTCTTTACTGGACGGAATGAATACGAGGTGGTGATTATATGAAGTGTTACAACTGCGGTAGTGAATATCGATTGACACTAATCAAAGGAAAGTTCTACTGTTTCGGATGTGAGGCGGATGCTTCACTCGAGGCGGTGGGGTTAGTTAGACCAATCAAAGAAAAGAGGACAGCATGACTGAGGACATGGGCTGGATTGAATCGCGCCTTAGCAAGCGCGGAGTTCGCTTGACCGCCAAAGGTCGTAAGTGGGCAGATAACACCGAGGCGATTCTCTTCTATGCGGTGATACTGGTTGCTTTCGGCATTGCCGGGTCAATAGAGACCGGGAAGTGGTTCTAGTGAGTCTCTTATCCCGGGTACGCAGAAAAGAGCCGCTACGGGTCTCTGAAGGCTCCCTACGGGCTATTCGTAGGGCAGAGCGTGAGAGAGCGCTCGCTGAAGAAGCCGACAGGCTCCGGGCTAGGTTGCTTTCCAAACCCGGGTTTGATATACTTGGATTGTCCGAGAGGAGGACACATGACTCAAGTGATTGAGAAGAAAACACTTGGCAAGCGCGAGTGCGCTCGCATTTACAAAGAGGCTGACGCCGCTGGTTGTGCCGCCGCTGAAGCCGCGGTCCCTACACCAATAGTTGTCGGGACTCCAACTACGCCACTTGGCAATGACATCGATTACACAAAGCAAACTTACTTTGTGGCTGACGGTCTTTGCGGATTCGCATGGGTAAAGATATTTCCTGCCCGTGGCGCGTTCGTGACCTATTTGAAGAAAGCCGGAATCGGAAGCACTAACGGTTACGAAGGTGGTTACGATATTTGGGTTCGCGGATACGGTCAGTCTGTAACTAGAAAAGAGGCTTACGCTCAAGCGTTCGCCAAGGTCTTGAATGGTTACGGAATCAAGGCTTACGGACAAAGTAGGTTGGACTAAGGATTCAGTCACCGGCATCGACTCTCTTCCGTTGAGGACATGAGACCCGCCGGTGATTGGATAAGGGGCGCTCCGCGATTCGCTTCTTAGATTCGCGGGGCGTTCGCATAATCGCTTTTACCCTTTCGCGGTTGTGCGAGTCAGGTACCATTCCTTCCGGGTACCCGAGTCGGTGGCGTTGTAGCGCGGTTGCGCGTCCGTCCTCTCTCTAGCGTAATCATTTTGCTCCGCCACCGACGCCCACAAAATATCCTTGACAGTCATTCATTTTGATGATGTACCCTAAATCCCAAGGTTCGCAAAACGCCTTACTTGTAAAAGCGGGGTCGGTCCGATACCGACACCATCGAAGTGCCGAAGCCATCGGCGCAA